>Ga0272441_10003121_pt1 | contig 32151 bp, 27 predicted proteins | sample SSMProp6N_FD_193582 | JGI IMG/M metagenome (GOLD analysis project Ga0272441, IMG submission 193582) | Marine sediment archaeal communities from Little Sippewissett salt marsh, Falmouth, MA, United States - SSM-Prop-6N | ecosystem: Environmental > Aquatic > Marine > Wetlands > Sediment ... | reverse complement strand
CGGAAAAATTATCATTTTAGTGGATGATGTACTCTTCACCGGTAGGACTGTAAGGTGCGCCCTTGATGAGCTCATAGACTTTGGAAGGCCGAAAATGATCCAGTTGGCTGTTTTAATTGATAGAGGGCACAGGGAATTTCCCATACGTCCGGACTACATAGGAAAAAATGTTCCAACCTCACTTAAAGAGGTTATTGAGGTAAAGTTAAAAGAATCGGATGGTTCTGAAGAGGTAATATTGGGCAAAAAGGTCGATTAGCCTATGGATAAGCTGTGGATAATGTTGTGGATAACTGTGGATAACTGTGGATAACATGGATATTTGAGTATGGCAAGGAAAAAGAGCGCAAAGTGGACAAAAAAGGATCTGCTGGGACTGGAATACCTGTCTCAAGAGGAGATCGATCTGATCCTTGAGACTGCTGAATCATTCAAGGAGATCTCTGAAAGGCCAATCAAAAAGGTTCCTGCCCTGAGAGGAAAGACAATAGCTCATTTATTCCTTGAACCGTCGACAAGAACAAGAATATCGTTTGAACTGGCTGCCAAGCGATTGAGCGCTTATACGATTGGAGTAAGCGGTTCCAGCTCAAGTATACTCAAAGGCGAGACTACGAAGGATACGGCCAAGAACATCGAGGCTATGAAGGTTGATATGATAGTCATGAGGCATTCTGCCAGTGGCGCGCCCTATATTCTTTCTAAGGCCGTTAAGGCTGGTGTTGTCAATGCGGGGGATGGTTCTCATGAGCATCCTACGCAAGGGCTCCTGGACCTTTTTACAATAAAAGAAAAAAAAGGAAGAATATCCGGTCTTAATGTGTCAATTATAGGAGATATTTCTCATTCCAGGGTGGCGCGCAGTAATATATGGGGCCTTGTCAAGCTGGGCGCGAATGTAACGCTTTGCGGCCCCAAAACTTTGATGCCCGTAAAAATTGAAAAAATGGGTGTAAAAGTTACATACGATCTTGATGAGGCCGTTAAGGAAGCCGATGTAGTGAATATATTGAGGATACAACTTGAAAGACAGAAATCCGCGTTATTTCCGACAATAAGGGAATATGTGAGAAAATATGGCATTACGGAAGAGGTGCTTAAAAGGAATAGGAAAAGGGATGTATTGATCATGCATCCCGGGCCTATAAACCGTGGGATCGAATTGAGCCAGAACGTGGCGGATGGGCCTTACTCTGTTATCCTTGAGCAGGTCACTAATGGGGTAGCTATTAGAATGGCGGTCCTGTTCCTGCTGTCACAGTATAAAGGTGGGAAATGAGTATATTGATCAAAAATGGGCGTGTTATAGATCCGGCAAGTAAAATAGACGGGCAGTATGATATTCTGGTCGAGGATGGCCGCATTTCAAAGATCGCTAAAGACATCAAGGAAAAGACCGCTAATGTAATTGATGCCAAAGACAAGATAGTATCACCTGGGTTAATCGATATCCACGTTCATTTAAGAGAGCCCGGCAGGGAAGACAAGGAAACTATTCTGACAGGCACAAGGGCCGCTGTACACGGAGGGTTTACCTCTATCGCGTGTATGCCAAATACTACACCATCATGCGATAACGCGGGTACTGTTAAGTTTATTATTGATAAAGCGCGTAAGGTTCATATGGCGAACGTTTATCCTATCGGAACATTAACAAAAGGCAGGCTTGGCAAAGAGTTGGCTGAAATGGCTGATTTGAAAGAATCTGGTTGCGTAGCCGTATCAGATGACGGAGATTCTGTGCCGGATCCGTCTGTGATGAGAAGGGTTTTGGAATACGCCAGCGCCTTAGACTTGCCTGTTATCTGTCATTGTGAGGATATCTCCTTATCAAAGGAAGGGGTTATGAATGAAGGATTTGTATCAACCATACTTGGTTTGCGGGGCATTCCCAATAAGGCTGAAAGTGTGGTTATACAGAGGGATATTGAATTAGCCGAGATATCAGACGCGAGAATACATATAGCGCATATCAGCACCAGGGAAGGCGTCGATCTTGTAAGAACGGCAAAGAAAAAGGATATAAAAGTTACTGCCGAAGTAACGCCGCATCATTTGGCGCTGAACGATCAATGCGTTAAGACATTTGATACTAATACCAAAGTTAACCCCCCTCTTAGGACAGCCGATGACGTTAAAGCCCTTAAGGCTGGGTTAAAGGACGGAACTATAGATATAATATCTTCGGACCATGCCCCGCATCTTGATAGCGAAAAAGACGTTGAGTATAAGTATGCGCCGTTTGGAATGATAGGGTTGGAAACATCGTTGGCTGTTTCGATCATGGAACTGATCGATACAAAAGTGCTTACATGGCCGCAGCTTATAGAGAAGATGGCCTTGAACCCATCAAATCTGCTGGGCTTGAAACGCGGCACTCTTGAGGTTGACAATGCCGCGGATATTACTATAATTGATCCTAAGGCGGAATGGACATATACTAAAGATATGGTTATGTCTAAAAGCATTAATACCCCTTTTCTTAATTGGAATTTCAAGGGGCGCGCGGTTACGGTTATAAGCGGGGGCAAGATTGTCATGCGGGATAATAAATTATAATGTATTTCATAGCCGACTTTCATATCCATTCTAAATATTCCAGAGCTACCAGCCGTGAAATGGACATTGAACACATATCCAGATGGGCGAGGCTAAAAGGTGTGAACCTTATGGGGACGGGTGATTTCACGCATCCCGAATGGAGGCGTGAACTTAGGGCCCATCTTGACAATGAAGAGTACGGAGTATATTCGCATAATGATATTCTTTACATGCTTACAGCTGAGGTCAACAATATTTATTTTAAAATGGGGAAAACAAGAAAGATCCACAATATTATATTTTCTCCGTCTCTGGAGGTCGCCGACAGGATCAGTGACATGCTTTCACAGTTCGGCAACATTTATTCTGACGGCAGGCCAATACTGAGCATAGGCTGTGAGGAGATGGTAATAAGGCTTAAGGATATAAATGAGGACATATTTGTGGTCCCTGCCCATGTTTGGACCCCTCATTTCGCGATATTCGGAGCAAATTCGGGCTTCGATTCAATAGAGGATTGTTACGGCTCTTTTTCGGATTCAATATACGCCCTGGAGACCGGTTTATCGAGCGATCCGCCTATGAACTGGAGATTGTCAAAGCTGGACAGGTTCTGCCTGGTGTCAAATTCTGACGCGCATTCACCTTCTAAGATAGGCAGGGAAGCGAACGTTTTTTCAAAAAGATTCGGCTACAAAGAGTTAATAGATATATTGAAGACAAAGGACAAAACCCGCTTGCTTTTCACGATAGAATTTTTCCCTGAAGAAGGGAAATACCACTGGGATGGCCACAGGAAGTGCGGATTGCGGCTATCCCCTAAAGAGGCAAAGGACTTGAAGTATAAATGCCCGAAATGCGGCGGAAAAATAACGGTCGGCGTTATGCACAGGATCGAGAGCCTGTGCGACAGGAAAGAAGGTTTTGTTTTGGAGGATGCGCCTTCCTATAAAAGCCTGGTTCCGCTTATAGAGATAATTGCCGATGCGATGGATATGGGTACCGAAAGCCTTACCGTAAAAAGGGAATATAATTCGCTTATCTCGACATTTGGCAATGAATTTAACATCCTGCTGGATGTGCCCGAGGACAGGCTTATTGAGGATGTTGCCCCGAGGATAGCGCGGGGTATAATCAACGCCAGGAACGGCGATGTAAGCGTCTTGCCGGGCTACGACGGGGAATATGGCGAGGTCAATGTGTTTTCCAATAAGGACGGGAAAGCGGAGCAGAAGCAGCTGGAATTGTTTTGATCCGCGGTAAACTAAGATTTTGGTCCGGGTATGAAAAAGATAAAAGCAACGATTATAGAAAATAAGAGTTTGTCTAAGGGGTATAACATCATATCCTTAAAAAGCCCTTATCTGGCCCGGAAATCTTCCTGCGGGCAGTTTATCAACGTAAAGTGCCGAAGCGGCACAGAGCCGTTATTGCGCAAACCGTTCGGCGTGCACAGTGTGACGAAAGACGGCGTTCAGATCCTTTTTAAAATAGTAGGGCGGGGCACGGCTATTTTGTCAGAGAAAAAAAGGGGGCAGGCCCTCGATGTTATTGGGCCTCTTGGCAATGGATTCGCTATCCCAAAAAAAATATCAAAAGACACGCAGATTGTTCTGGTAGGCGGAGGCCATGGGGTCGCGCCTTTGTACGCGGTATGTGAGAAGGTAAAGAAACTTGATCCCGAAACTAAAGTAGAGGTATTGTTGGGCGGGCGCGGCAAAGAGCATGTCGTATGTGAAAGCAAATTCAGAAGAATAGGCGCTAAAGTATTAGTTGCCACTGATGACGGCTCCAAGGGGTATAAAGGGGTTGTGAGTGATTTGTTAAAGGTAAGATTGGATAAAAGCAATATGTCAGCTTTCTCCATATACTCATGCGGTCCGCGTCCCATGCTGAAGGCGGTGAGCGAAGTTTCGAAACAATTTAAAGCAATGTGCCAGGTGTCTATGGATGAGTATTTGGGGTGCGGTATCGGCGTGTGTATGGGGTGCGCGTTGGAAACCACTTTGGGCACAAGGCTTATATGTAAAGACGGCCCGGTATTCAACGCCGAGGAAGTAATCTGGTGAATCTGGTTCCCGGATCTAGATCTTCCTTCGCTAAATACTAATTGTGTTTAGCTTCGGAGGACAAGTAAAAAATGGTTAACGTAAAAGATCCGGGAACTAGATTGGATGTCGAGTAGAGCGTCCCGGACCCGGGGAGGCAAAACCAGTGGAGCAACCATGAGCCTCGAAGTAAAAATAGGAAAACTCAAACTAAAGAATCCGATCATCGCGGCATCGGGCACTTTTGGTTTCGGGCAAGAAATGTCCAAGTTCTATGATGTCAGCGCGCTGGGGGCTGTTGTCACAAAGACCATTACCCTTGAGCCCAGAAAGGGAAATCCGACACCGAGGGTAGTTGAAACGCCTTCGGGAATGCTGAATTCGATCGGCCTGGAGAACGTGGGCCTGCATGAATTTATTCTGAATAAGATAAAGATTCTAGAGAGACTTAAGATGCCGGTTATAGTAAGTATAGCCGGAGATGATATCAAGGATTTCCGCAAGCTTGCTGAGGAATTGAGCGGTTTTAAATGCGTAAGCGCGCTCGAGTTGAATCTGTCCTGCCCTAACATAAAACATAAACCGCAGTCGGGAAAGTTCAAACTGATAGCTCAGGATAGTTATATTACGGAAAAGGTCGTATCTTCCGTCAGAAAAAAGACAAAGTTAACTATTATAGTTAAATTATCCCCTAATATTACAGATATATGCGAGATAGGAAAAGCGGCGGAGACAGCCGGTGCCGACGCGATCTCAGCTGTCAATACGGTATTCGGTTTGAAAGTAGATATCACCAACCGCAAGGCCTTTTTAGGCAATACTGTCGGGGGCTTGAGCGGGCCGGCGATAAAGCCTATAGCGCTCTATTTTGTGCGGGAACTGTATCAGGCTGTGAAGATCCCGATAATAGGCATGGGCGGGATAATGTCAGCCGAAGACGTTTATGAATTTATTCTGTGCGGCGCCCAGTGCGTTCAAGTCGGGACAGCCAATTTTGTGGACCCGGACGCATGCCGGACAATAGTAGAAGATTTAAAAAGATTTGTAGAGAAAAACAGGATTTCTGATATAATGTCGCACAGGGGTAAATTAGGCCTATTGAAATAAAACCCGTTAGCGGTTAAATTAATACAGGAACAGACAATGAGAAAAGATCCGAGATTAATAGTGGCCCTGGATGTGGATTCTTATAGGAAGGCAGCCAGTCTGGTGAAGATGCTTGCCCCCTATGTCAGGGTATTCAAAGTAGGCAATATTTTATTTACCCAATGTGGACCGAAGATAGTCCGATACATTCATAAAAGGGGCGCGAAGGTTTTCCTGGACCTGAAATATAATGATATACCCAATACGGTTTCGAACGCCGCGTTGCAGGCGACAAGGATGGGTGTCTATATGCTCAATGTGCATGCCTTGAGCGGTAAAGAGGCGATGAGGATCACGGCGGAAGTTGTGGCGGAAGAGGCAAGCCGCCTGCAGATATTCAAGCCTATTCTTGTGGCGGTTACAGTGCTTACAAGCCTTCATGAATCCGACCTGTCTCCGTTTGGCATGAAAGGCAGCATTAAGGCTTTTGTATTAAAGCTCGCGCAGGTTACTCAAGAGGCCGGTTTTGACGGGATCGTGGCATCACCTAAGGAGATCAATGTAATAAAAAAGAAATTTGGTGAAAATTTTATTGTGGTAACACCCGGCATAAGGCCGGTATGGGGACAGCAGTATAGATGTGACCAAAAGCGCGTGATGACGCCTAAACAGGCGATAGATAATGGCTCGGATTTCATAGTGATAGGCCGTCCGGTAATAAAGGCGAAAAAACCTGTTCAGGCCGTCAAACAGATTTTAGAGGAAATTCGTTGATCAAACTTCAGGAGATAGTAGGAATATTTAAGAAGGCTGACGCCCTTCTTGAGGGGCACTTTAAGTTATCCAGTGGATTGCACTCATCGCAGTACCTTCAATGCGCGCGGGTCCTTGAGGACCCGAGGATAGCTGAAAGGGTGTGCGGGGCATTGGCAGGGATGTTCAGGCAGGATAAGCCGTCAGTCGTTGTCGCCCCGGCATTGGGAGGTATAATAGTTTCGTATGAAGTAGCCCGCTCACTAGGGGTAAGAGGCGTATTTTCGGAGCGCGTTGACGGGAAGATGTGCTTAAGGAGGGGGTTCGCGCTGTCAAAAAAAGACAGGGCCTTAATAGTTGAAGATGTGATCACTACGGGTAAAAGCACTAAGGAAGTAATTGAGGTTGTTAAAGAAACAGGCGCCGAGATAATAGGAGTAGGTTCTATTGCCGATAGGTCCGAACAAACGATCAAATTCGGGGCGCCTTTTAAGAGCCTCGTTAAAATAGATATAATCACGTATAAACCGGAAGATTGTCCGATGTGTAAAAAAAAGATCCCTTTAGTAAAGCCAGGATCCAGAACCACTAAATAGAAGGAGGAAATCGATGCCGTATGATGCAAGTTTAGATGATTGCTTATTTCAGAAAGCCGTGGAGAATGACAACGGGAAATTAACCGTAAGCGTTTATTCATATAACGGGGGTCAGAAGAAATTGCAGATATCCCGTGAAAATATGGGCCCGCAGGGCGAGCTGAGATTCGCGAAGCTCGGCAGAATGACAAAGGATGAGGTCCAGGCTATCCTGCCGCATATGCAGGAAGCCATAAAGAGCATGGACTAGTAAAAAACCTTTCCCGGAAAGACCTTTCCCGGACCCAGATAAAAAATGGTTAACGTAAAGGGTCCGGGAAAGGTTCTTTTATTGCGTGGCATGTTCCCGGACCCGGATGAAAAATGGTTAACTCAAAGGGTCCGAGAACTGTGCAAGAAACTTTCCCGGACCCAAATAAAAGATGGTTAACTTAAAGGGTCCGGGAACTGTTTCTTTGACAGCGTGTATATGGTCCCGGACCCAGATGAAAAACGGTTAACGTAAAGGGTCCGGGACCATATCTCTATCTGTATCTATGAACGTATTTTCTTTGACAGCAAGTTTCTATAGATATATACTATATGAAAATTACTTCAAAATATAAGGAGATGATACCATGCAGACGCATTTAAATGATCTTATAGAGCGTATTAAGAAAGAAGGCGTTGGCAAGGCGGAAGAGGACGCCTCCCGGATCATTGAAGAGGCCAAGAAAAAGGCCGATGGGATATTAAAGGAGGCCGAGATTCAAAAGGCCGCCATCCTTGAAGATGGCAAGGCAAAGGTAGACAGTTATAAAAAGATGTCTGAAGAGGCCCTGAAAAACGCGGCAAGGGATGTCCTGCTCGGCTTAAGGGGCAGGGTTATGGAATTTTCTGACAGGATAGTCAAAGAGGCGGTTTCCGAAGGGTTATCGATTGAGACATTGAAAAAAGTTATATTGAGCGCTGTCTCGAATTTTACCAAAGACCGTGACCTGGACATTGAGGTGCTTGTAAGCGCGGATGACCTTAAAAAACTCCAGCGATCGTTGCATGGGGCACTTGGCAAAGAGGCCAGGAAACATGTGAGCCTGAAAGCCTCCGATGGCGTAAGCAAGGGATTCCGGATAGGAGAGGCAGGGAAGGATTCATATATTGATTTTACGGATGAGGCCATATCAGAGGCCTTCTCATCGTACCTTAACCCAAAATTAGTCGAGATACTGGACATAAACCCGGGATTGAGCGAAGATAATGCCCAATAATTTTTATTATCTTATTTCATCTTTACCGAGGCTGGAGTTTGGCCAGGCAGGCCCCATTACCGGCGAGGAATTTCTGAATGAGTGCTCAAAATGGCTCAGCCAAAAAGACCTTCTTTTTCTGTCATCACAGGATTTAAAAGTTAATGAATTAACGGCATCCGGGCCCTTTGCCGCGAAAGTATTCAATGAGTTCTCGAACGATCTGAACCAGGCCCTTTCGATCAGAAGAAGGGCGCTCAAAGGCGAAGGCGCGCTAAAACAATCTGCATTATTGGATGATATCTTTGACCAGAAGGATCCGCTTTCTATGGAATTGAAGATCTTAAAGATCAAGTGGGATCTGCTGGATGAGGCCCGGACGGATTACCATTTCGACCTGAATGTTTTGATAGTATATTTTCTTAAGCTTCAAATACTGGAAAGGCTGGCTGTTTTCAACAAAGAAAAAGGCCGGCGGGTTTTCAAATCATTATGTGAGGTAACATATGACCAGAAGTAAGGGAGTGATAGTCGCTGTTAACGGCAATATGATAAGCGTGAAGTTTGAAGGCTACATTATACAAAATGAAGTGGCCTATGTGATCTATGGGAAAAAGAGGTATAAATCAGAGGTCATCAAGATACGCGGTGATATAGCGTACCTGCAGGTATATGAATATACGAAAGGCATAAAGGTTGGGGACAAGGTGGAATTTTCGGGGCAAATGCTTTCGGTTGAGCTGGGCCCGGGCTTGTTAGCCCAGGTTTATGACGGACTGCAAAATCCCCTTCCCGAGCTGGCCGAGCAATTTGGTTTCTTTCTACCCGTAGGGATCGAGCTTAAGGCGCTCTCTTATGAAAAGAAATGGCTCTTTGAGCCTATAGCAAAAAAGGGCGAAAGGGTGGTGGCGGGCACTATCCTTGGACAGGTCCAGGAAGGCATTTTTAAACATAAGATCATGGTTCCGTTCAATCTTTTAGGCGAATATACGATCCAGGATATAGCCAGCGAAAAGGACTATAAGATAGATCATGCGATAGCCACCTTAAAGGCAAAACAGGGCAATACGGTTAAAGTCAGCATGGTATTTGATTGGCCTGTGAAGATCCCTATAGAGGCCTACGCGAAAAAGATACAGCCTAAGGAGCCATTGATCACGAAAGCGCGCATTATTGATACATTTTATCCTGTCGCTAAGGGCGGCACATATTGTGTGCCGGGCCCGTTTGGCGCCGGTAAGACAGTGCTTCAGCAGCTAATAAGCCGTTACGCGGAAGTTGATATAGTGATCATCGCGGCATGCGGGGAGCGGGCAGGGGAAGTCGTCGAGACTCTTATGGAATTCCCGAAGATAGTCGATCCGCGTACGGGCAAAAGCCTTATGGAGAGGACAATAATCATATGCAATACCTCTTCGATGCCTGTTGCGGCAAGAGAGTCGTCTGTCTACACGGCCGCGACAATAGCCGAGTATTATAGGCAGATGGGATACAATGTCCTTCTGTTGGCTGATTCTACATCACGCTGGGCGCAGGCCATGAGAGAGATATCCGGCAGGCTTGAAGAGATACCCGGAGAAGAGGCATACCCCGCTTATCTGGAATCACGCATAGCGCAGTTTTATGAAAGGGCAGGCGTGGTGCGGTTACATAATGGCAAAGTCGGCACCCTTACCATCGGAGGCACAGTAAGCCCGGCCGGGGGCAATTTTGAAGAGCCTGTTACGCAGAGCACCCTTAAAGTCGTCAGTGCCTTTCTGGGGCTTTCCAGAGACAGGGCCAACGCCAGGAAATTCCCGTCGATAGATCCGCTGGAAAGCTGGTCCAAGTACGGGAGTTTCATTGACGCCGCGCATACGCGGCTGGCAAAAGATATTCTTATCAAAGGAGATTCTGTAAGACAGATGATGAAGGTTGTCGGCGAGGAAGGGACGTCTTTGGAGGATTTTATTACTTTTCTGAAGAGCGATTTTCTGGATGATGTGTATTTGCAGCAGAATGGCTTTGATCCCGTCGATGCCGCGACTTCGAAGGAACGGCAGGAATATGTTTTTACGTTCCTGGCGGATAATATTTTGAAAAAGGAATTTTCTTTTAATGAAAAAGAAGATGCCAGGGCTCATTTCTATAGTTTAAGACAATTGTTTGTGGACTGGAATTACATGGAAATGGAAAGCGACCGTTTTAAAAAGCAAGAGGCGAAGATAAAAGAACTGTTAGGCGCTGAGTTGGTTTCACAAACTTAACTAAATATAAGAGGTTAATAAATATGAGGAAGGTTTGCACGAAAATATTAAGCATTGTCGGCAATGTCCTGACTGTTCGCGCCGAAGGCGTAGCTTATGAGGAATTAGCAGAAGTCTCAACGCGGATGGGGAGATCATTGGCGCAGGTAATACGCCTGGACAATGACTTTGTCTATCTTCAGGCGTTTCAGGGTTCAAGAGGCATATCTACCGGAGATGAGGTAAAGTTCTTAGGCCATCCGATGAGGGTCGGTTTTTCATCCAATCTTTTGGGAAGGATCTTTAATGGAAGCGGTATGCCGCGTGACGGCGGCCCGGCCATTACAGAGAATCTGATAGAGATATCAGGTCCGGCAGTTAATCCGGCCAAGAGAATAATACCGCGGAATATGATCCGGACAAATATTCCTATGATAGACGTGTTCAATTCACTGGTAGAATCCCAGAAACTGCCTATCTTCTCGGTGTCTGGTGAGCCCTATGATGAGCTACTCGCTAGGATAGCCCTTCAGGCTGAGGTAGATATGATAATACTGGGAGGGATAGGGCTTAAGTTTGATCAATACATGTATTTTAAAAATACCTTGGAAGAGGGCGGGGCCTTATCCAGATCCATATTCTTTATCCATACCGCTTCGGACCCGATCGTTGAGGGTCTTATGGTGCCTGATATGTGCCTTTCAGTAGCCGAAAAATTTGCTTTAGACGGGAAAAGGGTATTGGTGCTTTTGTCCAATATGACAAATTTTGCCGATGCCTTAAAAGAAATAGCTATTACCATGGAGCAGGTTCCGTCGAACAGAGGGTATCCGGGCGACTTATACAGCCAGCTTGCCTCAAGATACGAGAAGGCTGTCGATTTTGAGGGGGCAGGGTCCATAACCACACTGGCTGTTACTACTATGCCGGGCGATGATGTGACTCACCCAGTACCTGATAATACAGGCTATATAACTGAGGGGCAGTTCTATTTAAGAAATGGAAGGATAGAACCTTTCGGTTCATTGAGCAGGTTGAAACAGCTTGTGAATAAGAAAACCAGGGAAGATCATAGAGGTATTATGGACGGTATGTTGCAGCTCTACGCGCAGTTCCGGGAATCTAATGAAAAAAAGGCAATGGGTTTCAGGATGAGCGATTGGGATAAGAAGCTTTTAAAATACGGTAAGCTTTTTGAGGCCCATATGATGGATCTGAAGGTAAACATACCTCTTGAATCCGCGCTGGATAATGGATGGAAGATAATGGCCGATTGTTTTAAGCCGGAAGAGACGAACTTCCGTTCAGAGCTGATAGAAAAACACTGGCCCAAGTAGCGGCCATGTCTAGCGAAGATGGGCCTGGTCGCAGAGAGGGTCCGGGAACCGGATCTAGACATTCCGGGAATCAAATGAAAGATGGTTAAGTGCCTTTCCCGGACCCAAATCTTCCTTCGCTAAATACTAATTGTGTTTAGCTTCGGAGGACAAGTAAAAGATGGTTAACTTAAAGGGTCCGGGAAAGGTCTTCTATGGTTAACTTAAAGATTCCCGGAATGTAACTGCAGCAGGAGCTTATGCCAAAGAAGATAAAACATACAAAGAGCGAACTAAAAAAACAAAAAGACGCCCTTGAGGTATATACAAGGTTCTTGCCTACTTTGATACTCAAGAAGCAGCAACTGCAGTCCGAGATATTGAGGATAACCAATGAAATGGACGGGTTGTCCTCTGAAATTAGAAGCCTCGCGGATTCCGTTGATAAATGGGTGGATGTATTCGGTGAGGATGTCGGCATGCGGGATCTCATTAAGGTACAGGGCATCGAGAGTACCGACGGCAATATTGCGGGTATAGATATCCCGATATTCGAAAAGATCATTTTTGATGAAAAAGAATATGACCTTTTGAGAACACCTTTATGGGTGGACTTCGGCTTAGAGGCGGTTAAAAAACTGGCCGCATTGAACGCTAAGCATGAGATCCTTAAAGTCCAACGCGACCTTATAAGGGAGGAGTTAAGAATAACCACCCAGAGGGTGAATTTGTTTGAGAAGGTGAAGATCCCTGAAACCATTGAGAACATCAGGGTGATAAGGATATTTCTCGGGGATCTGCAGACGGCCGGGGTTGTTACCGGAAAAATAGCCAAGAAGAAGATCGAGGAAAGGGCAGGCGTGGAATAATGATAGTGCCGATGAAGAAGCTGACATTGTTGGTTTATGATAAGGACAGGAAGGCATTTTTGAAGAGGCTCCGTTCAATGGGCCTTGTCCATTTAAAGAAGCTTGCTGAGCCGGCGGTTGATGACTTAGAGGTTGTGGAAAAGGATATGGATAGGGTAAAGCAGGTTATTGATATTACATCGAGGTTTGATGCGCGGCATGAAACTCCCGGAAACGTAACATGCGATTATAAAGAAGTGAAGGACCGGGTAAAGGCTGTTCTGGGCCTTGTCGACGAAAAGGCGGATTGTGACAGAGAGCTAGAGAACGCCAAAAGGCATATTGGAAAGTTTAAGGCATGGGGCAGGTTCAGTCCGGCTGATATGGCGGGGTTGGCAAAAAAGGGGATTTTTTTAAAATTATATATAATTCCTAAGAAGGCGTTTGATAAGATAGAGGATAAGGGAATATTTAAGATAGTAAACGAAGACAGACAGGTTTATTACGCGGCTCACGTTTCCAGAGAGGATACAACCCTTGGTTTTGAAGAGATAAAGATCCAGGGGGACGGTTATGATGAGAGTTATAGAAAAATCGACAGTCTTAAAAAAAGGATCGAGGAGATTAATGCCCTTCTAAGGTGCCATGCCTGGGAAAAAGATGCGCTTCGGGATTATCAGGCCTCTTTAGAAACAAGGCATACATTTTTGAGGGCGTTTCACGGCATGAAAGCAGAGGGCACATTTTCCTATCTTCAGGGCTTTTGCCCGTCGGATAGGCTTAAGGATATTGTGGGGCTGGCAAGCTCTTTAAAGATAGGCTATGTCGTGGAGGAACCGAGTGATCCTGCTGAAACCCCGACACTGATAAGAAATCCTAAATGGATACGTATTATAGAACCGGTTTTTAATTTTATGAAGACCGTGCCCGGTTATAAGGAGTTTGATATAAGCGGATGGTTCCTTGTGTTTTTCAGCGTATTTTTCGCGATGCTGATCGGGGACGCGGGGTATGGCCTTATATTTATTCTAGCGACATATTTGGCGGGGAGAAAATTCCGGCATCTCGCGCGTGAGCCGTTCAGGTTAATGTATCTTCTTGGTTTTACAACGCTTATTTGGGGGGCTGTTACGGGTACTTGGTTCGGGGCCCGAGAAATCGCTCAGCTTCCATTTATTAATTCACTGATCGTCACTAACATAGATTCATTCGTCGAATCCAACCAGAATTATATTATCCAGATATGTTTTATTATAGCTATTATCCAGCTTACAATTGCCCATCTTGCTATCGCAGTGAGGATGATGAATTCATTGAAGGTTATCTCGGAAATAGGATGGATCTCGGTTCTATGGGGATTGTTTTTTACAGCCGGAGCTTTGGTCCTGGGCAAGCCATTTTATCCAATTTATCTATATCTGATATTATTTGGAAGTCTGGCGGTATTGATCTTCACAAATCCGCAGAAAAATGTTATCAAAGGGATACTTTCTTCCTTGTTGGATGTGCCGCTTAAGGTAATAAGCTCTTTTGCCGACATTGTTTCGTATATTCGTTTATTTGCCGTAGGCTACGCTTCAGTTATTTTGGCGAGCACGTTCAATGAGCTCGCGCTAGGAGTTGGTTTCGATAGTTTTTTGAAAGGGTTTGGCGCGGCCTTAATACTATTCTTCGGCCACGCGCTGAATATAATACTGGGTTTCATGTCTGTGATCGTTCATGGCATAAGGCTTAATATGCTGGAGTTCTCCGGCCAGATGGGTATGCAATGGTCAGGGCGTGAGTATGACCCTTTTAGGGAAACATACATTTCCCGGACCCAGATAAAGAAAGGTTAACGTAAAGTATCCGGGACAGGTATGCAGTTTCAGTTCCCGGATTGGAATAAAAAATGGTTTACTTAAACAATCCGGGAAGTGATTTTTAAGGTTAACGTATGTTAACCTTTCCCGGACCTAGATCTTCCTTCGCTAAATACTAATTGTGTTTAGCTTCGGAGGACAAGTAAAAAATGGTTAACGTAAAGGGTCCGGGAAAGGATAGCAAAAAAAGGAGGGTAAGATGATACAGGGTTTTGGTGACATGGGTCTTTCTTTGGCGTTTGCCGCTGTTGGCTCAGCTTTGGGTACAGGGATAGCCGGTATGGCTGCTATTGGTGCGTGGAAAAAGGCGTTCGCTCAGAATAAAGCGGCTCCTTTTATACTCGTGGCATTTGTTGGAGCGCCTTTGACCCAGACAATATATGGCTTCATATTGAAAAATCAGATCATTGGGGCCAATTTACCCTCGGGGGCGTATTTGTATCAGATGATCTTGGGTGCCGTGGCGGGATTAGCCATGGGATTTTCAGCGTGGATGCAGGGAAAAGCAGGCGCTAGGGCGGCAGACGCGTTCAGTGAGACAGGTAAGGGGTTTGCTAATTACCTCATGGTGCTTGGTGTGATTGAAACTGTCGCCCTTTTCGTGATGGTGTTTACCATGATGGCATTACCCAAGGTTTAGGCGGCACATTTCCCGGATCCGGGGTAAGCTGTTCCCGGACCCAGATCTTCCTTCGCTAAATACTAATTGTGTTTAGCTTCGGAGGACAAGTAAAAAATGGTTAACGTAAAGGGTCCGGGAACAGCTTATGTGGCCCTTATACGATTTGACATCGCATATGTTCTGTGATAGTATAGCCGAACCTTTAATGGAAAATTCGCGGGCGGTTAGTTCAGTTGGCTAGAACGGTTCGTTTACACCGAACAGGTCGTAGGTTCGAGTCCTACACCGCCCACCAGTTTTCGCAATCTTTCATGAGTAAAACTGTCCCGAGGAGCTGTTGATTAAGTTAGGCGACGAGGGACAAAGAAGGGTAAAGGGTCCCGCGACCGAGCGAAGCGAGGGACATTGAAATATGAAGGAGTGGACCTTATATATATTAGAATGTAAAGACGGTTCTTATTATACTGGTATAACAACAGATCTAGAAAAAAGACTTATAAGGCATAATCAGGGCAGGGCAACACGTTATACAATGACAAGAAAGCCTGTTAAGTTGGTTTATACGGAGAGTTTGGGAAGCGAATCAGTAGCGAGAAGACGTGAAACTGAAATAAAGGATTTATCTCATTATAATAAGAAGAGATTGATAAAAAGCGGTTGATATTTTACTAAGAGGATGGTAGTATATACCCTCAATATTGCTTATTGATAAGGCCCTCGGGATGGCAAAAGCTCCTCTGGATCGCTTTTGCATCATTCTTCGGGTAAATACTGAATGTAAATATCTCCCTCGGAATGAGAAATGCTCCTATGGGCCGCATTTCTAGCATTCCTCGGGATGAATTTCCGCTTCGCGAAAATTCAGGGGACGTAGTTCAGTCGGTTTAGAACGCCAGACTGTCGATCTGGAGGTCGCGGGTTCGAGTCCCGTCGTCCTCGCCAGTGCCACAAAAGCCCTCACAGAAATATCTGTGAGGGCTTTTGTGTTGCCTATCGAATTCTGATTCAAAAATATCAAGCCCCGAATATGGCGCACCTTTCCCGGACCCAGATAAAAAAAGGTTAACGTAAAGGGTCCGGGAAAGGTTTGCGGGTAAGCTTTTCCCGGATCCAGATATAAGATGGTTAACGTAAAGGATCCGGGAAAAGCTCATGAAAGGAATGTGCAGGCACACTTCCCGGATCTAGTTATAAAACGGTTAATGTGAAAGATCCGGGAACTGAAATGTAGTACGTTAGACTAAAAGGATCCCCATGAAAGGCTACCAATTCCTGCAGAACGATCCTTCGACGCGGCCAGCTTTGCTGGCCTTGCTCAGGATCATTTTCATGATTAAAAAAGGAAAGATTTAATACGCGGTTATCAATTCTTGGAAAATGACTTCTTCGAGCTCTGTAAAACCAGGAAGGTCCATCGTCTTCCTATGCTACTGTATATCTATCTCCGTGGTCTGTATTGCCGTTTCCAGAAGCCCAATTTCTTCTGGGATGACAAAACCACCCGGCTGCATCTAGGGATAACCCAAACTACCCTGTCAAATGCCCGAAACCACCTCCAGGAGCGAGGCTTGATCAAGTACGTAAGCGGATCCGGCCGCACACCTACGCAGTATACGATGCTCGGAACATGCCTATTGCCGGAATTGAGGGTCTTAAAAATTAAGACCCTGCCTCAAAGTACCCGATCATACCAGGGTCTTAAAAATTACGACACCTTATATACTATTAAAGAAAGAGAAAAGAAAAGAGCAGGTATCTTTAAAGGGATGTCTAGTCGTGACCGTGCTTTGCTAAGGGAAAAAGGAATCGTCATTGCGAGGAGCAGTCGTGTAACAGAGGCGACGACGCAATCTCATGAAGGAGGCCTCCTATGATCCCCATCTGGAAATGGGTCTGGTCCGTGTATAATCCACCCAGTTACGTGTGGATAGATGTCACCCTAATTGCCCAGACCCGCAACGCCGTGCTAGTTCAGTACGACGATCGCCAAATCTGGCTTCCAAAGGTGTGGATAGAGGATATTAAGAAACCATCACATTATAACGAGGGGTCAGCCACCTGCGCAATGAAAATAAAAATATCAGAATATCATTGGATGCGATTAGTGGATTAAGTGAGTGACGAGGAAAAAAGAGAAGAGGTAACATATAAGCTTAATTTCCCCTGGTTTATATTGACAGAGTGATTCCTTTCTAATAAGAACAATGTGGGATATGTATATTGATCGGAGAATAGATGCCAGTTATGACGGGGATCATCTAATAAATAATATCGTGCTAAATCTTAGCAAAATAGGTATCAAGAAAGGAAAAGAAGAAATACAAAAGTTATTTAATTTACAAAACAATGATAATGTACACTATTCCTTGGATGAATTTATTTCGTTGGCTAAACGAATGAGTTCGCCAAAAAAGTCTTGACAATTGTCAAGACAATATACGGACTTGTATGAACATTATAAATAGTGTGTATTAATTTGACATTACACCATAAATAGTGTATACTTTATTTAGAGATTGCAGGATTAAATATGATAGAAAAGAAAGCAATATATTATCAAGATATTAGAGGCAATAAACCGGCTAAGAATTTTATCAAAAGTTTTGAAGCAAAAACTAAAGGAAAAATACTAGCCCGTATTGAGTATTTGGAAAAACATTGGCATGAACTGAGAAGGCCGCTAGTAGATCAAATTGATAGAAATTTATATGAGTTACGGGTTAGATTTTCGCACAATAATGTGAGAATTTTATATGCTTATATGTTTAAGAATTATATTGTGATCCTTCATGGATTACAGAAAAAGGCGGATCGTATACCAGAAAATGACAGATTGAAAGCAAAAAAAAGAATGATAGATTTTCAAATTCGATATAATGAAGGGAAGATCAGGTTGTAATAAGTTAAATAAACGGGGGCATAAAAATGAGCACAAATAAAAAAATAAAGAGAGCTATAGTTCCGGAGTCTATCACACAACACATCGAAGAAGAATATAGGCGAAGCCCTGAGTTTAGAAAATCTTATGATAGAGAGGTGTTAAATTTGAAAATTGCCTATCGGGTGAGTCAATTAAGGAAATTGCGACGATTAACACAAGGCCAACTTGCGAAAAAAATAGGCACGACACAACAGACTATTTCTAGGATCGAAGACTCAGAGAATACTCAAATAAATATTCGTACATTAATAAAGATTGCAAGGGCATTAAGAGCACGCTTAAATATAGATCTAGTTCCGAGTGATTAAATTCGTTATTCAAAAATAGAGACATTTTTTGCATCCAGTAAAACTGTGAGATTGTGCCCGAGCAACGCACACCCATCCCCTGTCTTTCATTTAAACAGCTCTTTTACCTTTGGCCTGGTTAGATAATAAAGCATAAAAGCCCAAAAGATCATAGCAATAAAGACTGTAATATGGGTTGTTACAAAATACGGATCAACAGGAATATCTTTTAAGACATCACGTATAAGTAAGAAGAAATATCGGATATGACTTATAATGCTATACAGACTAACAACCAATGTTGCTAAACGAGCCCAATTCTTAAAAAGAAGAAAACCAATTCCTTGGGTTAAAGATATTAATATCAAGATTGAAACAGTTATAAAAGGAAATCCTTGTACTGGTGTAATGATCCGTATGCAAATTGCGACCACTCGTCCGAGAGCCGCAAGGCAAAATAAAATCCCGAATATACGAATCATTACTCTATGTTTATTAACCATAAGCACTCCTTTGATCTGTTTAAGGAAAGTATACATGCATAATCAGGGAAATGCAAATGTGTTACAGCGATGAAGCGATGGCTTTTTCGGCCGCGTGGTACAGCGAGGTTTCACGGGCAATGTTGCCTTTCGTGATGGGTGGTAGCTCGATCTCAAAGCTGCCATTTCTTATCGCATCTATGAAACCGGCTGTATTGTTGTCAAACTCGGAAAGTTATCCACAGAGTAGCGCACCTTTAAAGGTGCGCTACTCTGTGGATAACTCTGACTCACTCTCCCATTGGCTTTCAAGGAAAAGCGATATTTCATTTCTCAGGGCAGAATGATCGGCTTTCTCGAACGCTGATTCCTTGTGCGTCTTATCGGCCGCGTTCAGCTTATTAAGTTCGGGATATTTATCAGGATCAAAGTATTCAACCGCGCTCACAAGCGCTTTGGAAACAGAGGTAATTACCATTTCTTTTTCATTTCTAGTACGTATTTTAAGAGCGGCTTGATAATCCTTAAGGGCTTTTTTGAATTTACCTATTCTTATATAAGCCATGGCGCGTTTACCATATATTACGAAATGTTTACGGTGTTTTAGTTCCTTTGTATATTCTTTTATAGAGAGGTCATACAATCCTTTTTTCGCGTAACATTCTCCAAGGTTAAAATGTGCCCATCTATGTTCTTTATATTCAGGCTCAAGTTTGAGAGAAGTAATTAAGGATTCAATAGCTTCATCAATTTTATTATCACTTAATAAGGCAACCCCGAGACTATGATGATAGTCTGCATTCAATCTATCTAATTCTATGGCTTTCTTCAAGTTTATGATAGCTTTACCATATTTACGTGTTATGAAGTAAGATTTGCCTAGATAGCCATATACATTCTTACCATCCGGATTTTTAGTAAGCGCAGTATTTCCGTACTCAATAGCCTTATTGTAATCCTTTTTATTAAGATAATAGAGCATTAGATTGTAATACCCATAATAAAAGTCCGGGTCTATTTCAATAGACCTCTGATAATCGGCATATGCCTTTTTATATCTTTTCAGACCCTGATATGCGATGCCTCTTATAACATAATGATCAGACTTCTCGGGAGCTTGGTCGATTAGCATATTAGCGTGTTTAAGGGCTTTCTCGTATTTCCTTTGGCGATTATAACACCTTACTAACGTATACCTGGCTTCATGGTATTTGGGATCATGCCGTAAGGCGGATCCACAATCGCCCATACATTTGGAAATCCTATTTCTGTTATAACGATCAAGGGATCTATTATGAAAATATTTTGCTTGCGGATTCAACCTTATAGCTTTAGTGTGGTCCTCTTCGGCTTTTTTATATTCTTTCATCGCAAGGTATGTATTTCCTCTGTGGTTATAATAAACGTCAGCGTTAGCCTTATCCAGTTCAAGTGCCGCGTTAAATTCCTCTATAGAGCTCATGTATTCGCCCTGGGTCCTGTACTGGATGCCTCTTTTATCATGGGCGTCCGCGACAGGGTGCGGTTTTGGCCTCATAAGGAATCTTGGGATAAGGCGCGCCCTCCATGTCATGAAAGAGAATTGAGAGAATATTACGGCCAGGAGTATCAGAGTTCCGGCGAGCTGGCCAATCGGCAATCGGATCCTATGAAAGACCATATAACCAGCCTCAAAGACAAAGTGGGAACCGAGAATAGCGCATATCAGCAATACCAGATATTGTTCCGGGGCAAATATATAGTATGCGTATGAAATAAAAGCCATGAAAGATGTGAACAAGGCTATAGAGAACATGAAGTTACTTATGCAGTAACCCTTTGAAAGGTTATCCGCGTATCTTCTTAAGAATTGCAGGCGGTTTTGGGAATCGCTGGTCTTGTTGAATTCCGTAAGGAATTCTTTTGAGTCAAAAAGATGAAGAGATAGTATGGGATATTTTGAGATTAAAAAGTAAACAGCTATTATGACAGGCCAGATTATCATGCCATGCAAATAATTTTTAATGCCAACTGACAGTAACCCTATTACTATAAAAAAATGATTTATTAGTGTAGCGCTAAGATTAGAGGATCTTTGATATCGGCCCCGGATTATTTCTACTTGTTCTTCAGATAACTCATAGGACCTGTCTTTGTGGAAAAAAGTATATTTGCCATGCGGATCTTTAACCAAGTAGGCGTTGAGCCTTGCCTGATATGTTTTTAATAGCTGATCTTTTATACTCTTGCCTTTTGGTTTCTTTGAGAAGAAAGAAGTTCGTTTCTTATCTGAAAGATCAGCGTTGCAGTTTATGCATGTAAGGTTTGAACTTTCCTGTTCTGTCTGACACTTTGGACATTTCATAACCTATAGTATACCTGATGTTGGAGACTCCTCCAAGTGTTTTATGCTCATGCCCCAGGTTATCGAATCGCCTATGGTCAGTATCCGAAGGACACCCTTTTCCTTTATAAAAAAAACGGGGACGGGGTAGTTGACAACTTTACATATGTAGTGTATACTTAAGTTGTAAACAAATATGCGTTTCACATAGGGTTTACAACTTTATTATTCAGCAGTATTAATAAGTTGTAAACCATATAAACATAAAGGTGCTCTATGAACATAACAGGATTAATTCTGAACAGGCTGAAGGCAAAGGGGGAAATAAGGGCATCAGACATAGTGAAGGCTACCGGTTTTTCCCGCGCTTATGTGAACAGGTTTTTTCTGGAATTGCGGAATGAGGGAAAGATCGTGCTTCTAGGTAAGGCCAATAGGGCCAGGTATGTGCTGGCAAACACAAAAGACATTAAAAAAGCGAAGCTAGGCATATTGGAAGTCAACAAAATTCTGGAAAATAAGAATCTTGAAGAGGACAGGGTATTAGAGGATATAAAAAAAAGAACCGGTATCTTTATTGATTTACCGGAAAATGTTTCAAGTATCCTTGACTATGCATTTTCAGAAATGTTGAACAATGCTATCGAGCATTCCAGCTCTGATAAGATCAGGGTCTTTATGGCAAGGAAAGAAAACAATATCCGCTTCGATGTGATTGATAGCGGCGTAGGGATTTTCAATAATATAATGAAAAAGAGGAATTTGAACAACGAAATGGAAGCGATCCAGGATATTTTAAAAGGCAAACAATCAACAGCCCCCGAAACGCATAGCGGAGAGGGTATTTTTTTTACGTCAAAATTGGCTGACACCCTTATTCTTCAGGGGTCCGATAAAAAGGTCATCTTTAACAATCAAATAGATGATATATTTATTGATGACAGCAAAACCATGGTTGGCACTAAGGTCATATTTAATATCGGATTAGATTCAAAAAAGTACCTGGAGAGGATTTTCGGGAAATATACTGACGATTCATACACGTTTAATAAAACAAAAGTAGCCGTGAAATTATACATGATGGATGCCGGGCATATTTCACGTTCACAGGCGCGCAGGATTTTATCAGGGCTTGAAAAATTCAGCGAGGTATCGCTGGATTTTAAAAATGTGTCAACAGTTGGTCAGGGGTTCGCGGATGAGGCCTTCAGGGTCTGGGCAAAACAACATCCCGACATAAAGATAATACCGCAAAACATCAATGAAAATGTAAAATTCATGATAGATCGCGCGCTGGGTTCACACTAGTTCGTCAGTAACCTGGGTTTAAACCCCGGTTACTACAGTTGTGGATAACTAGAGCTGTAGGATAACCATTACGGGACCAGGCCGCGCTTCGCGCGGCCTGGTCCCTTTCCTTTGATTTTTTATTAATCCTGTTACATTGTTGTTACAAAATTGTTACCTTTCTATGACAATTTAAATATAAACATATGGTATATTCTTAACCTATGATGAAACATACAAAAAGAACAATAGCTGTTATACTTACCTTTACATGCCTCTCGTTTAATATTGTAGAGGCAAAACCTTATACGAGTGATGGTTCAAAGGCTACGCTTGCCCCATATACCCAGATGGGAGAGCGGGAATTCATGGAAAAGGTCGCGGCCGGTGAATTTTTACTAGGCCATGGCGGGGTCAATCAGTATATTAGAGAACAGATCAAGAGAGAGCAGGAAATATTTGGGCCGGGCTGGTGGGAAGATAGGGTAGAGTTTTGCAGTATAGGTAATGACATAATTAGGAGTAGAGACTATGTGGATTTCGATGTTCGTGGGCTAAAGTCAGTAGCTATTGTTAAAGTTGCCGGCCTTTATGCAAATACCGGTCAGCCAGAACACGTCGGATTGTCAGGAAGTCATTATGGCGGTATCCCTGTAATATATATAGACAGTATGTATGCTAACACACCCGACAGGAGCATTCAGAAGCATGCTGTTGATGAGATCCTTCAATGGGAACGCCTCAGAAAGGAAATTCTTCATATAAACAAAGATAAAATGAGGAAGTGGATCAAAAGGCATATCAATGAACCCAGCGATATGCTACAAGGCACCGAGTATCAGGGGCGGACATCTCGAGAACTTGCCCGTACATTTCATGAAACAGCTTACCCAATAGAAAAGAATCTGTTCAGAGAATTCCCTTATTCTTCCAAATTTTTCAACCTTAGTTACATTAACGATATGCTTTTCAGGTATGGATTGGACAGCGAAGCGAAAGATGTGAACATAGCCGCGCATACACAAGCTAAACAGGCAAAAAGGACAAAACCTAAACAAGAAGATCCATTCCTGGTATTGGTCATTAACTGCGGGAGCTCATCCGTAAAGTATCAGTTGATAGATATGCGGGATGAGTCGGTTGTGGAAAAGGGCATAAGAAAAAATATCGGAGAAACCGAAGGCCCAAAGGATCACAATGCCGCTATTCTGGATATTATGGATAACCTTAAAGAAAGGCCAGTGGCTATCGGACACAGGGTGGTCCATGGAGGAGAAAAGGCTATGGGGTCTCTCCTGGTAACAGACGATGTCGAGGCGGCGATTGAGGAATATACGGATTGCGCGCCTGACCATAATCCCCATAATCTTTTAGGCATAAGGATTTGTAAGGATTTATTCCCGGGCCTTCCCCAGGTAGCCGTTTTTGATACAGGTTTTCACAATACTATGCCTCCGGAGGCATACAGGTATGCGTTACCCGAGAAATTGTTTACCGAACATGGGATAAGGAGGTTTGGTTTTCACGGGACAAGCCACAGGTATGTGAGTGAGGAAACTGCAAAGTCATTGGGCAAACCTTTGTCTAAAACAAATGTGATAACCGTCCATTTAGGAAACGGCAGCAGCATAGCCGCTGTTAAAAAAGGTAAATCCGTAGATACAAGCATGGGTATGACGCCTGAATCAGGTATAGTAATGGGCGGAAGAGGCGGCGATTTTGACTCAGATCTAGCCATTCTTATAGAGGAAAGAACGGGAATGACTCATGATGAGTTAAAACAGATGCTAAAGAAAGAAAGCGGCCTGATGGGGCTTTCAGGAGGCTTAAGCAACGATGTAGCGGCGCTTCTTAAGGCAAAAGCTGATGGTGATGAAAAGGCCAAATTGGCGCTGGACATATTTGTTAAGAAAACGGTTGAGAAAATATTTTCTTATTTCAGCACACTTGGCGGGCATGTAGATGCTATTGTTCTAACAGGGGGGATAGGGACATCTAAGGATGACCAAACAGGAAAATTTAACGCTCTTAGCGAGAGAATCGTTAGTAAAATCAGAAGAGAGCTAAACGCTATGGGTATCCCTTCGGAACGAATGCCGCGTATAATGCGCAGAGAGACTAATGAAGAACTGGTTATTGCCAGGGATACAAAAGAGGTCATCGAGGAGACGTTATCAGCGCCTTCCGTAGCAATAAAGATGGAGTCGGTAAGCCTCCCGAAAAATCCGTACCGCCACAGAAGGGTGGTCTTCGCGGGTATAGACGCCATAGACCGGTATATTTCACCCGCTTTTGTAGGGTCAGAAAGATTTGAGACAAAGGAAATCCGCAGGCTCATAAAACAGCTGGCCATGGGATATGTGGATGTCGCACGGAAATATGAAAAAGAGCATGGTAAACAGCCGAAAATAGCAGCCCTTTCTTACAATACATTAAATCCTGCAAAGGCAAAACCCATGGAACGATCAAACGTTGACCTGTATATTATTGACCGCTCCATAAAGATGGCGAAGGCTTTCGGAGTAAAATTCTATGGCCCCGGATGCATGCAGTTGGATGTGGCGCTTATGAAGAGTATTGCCGAGAAAAAAACAGGCAGCAGGGACGCTGTTCAAGGGATACCTGATGTTTTCGCGTTTCCCTGTTTGCATGCCTATGATATAACCAAGGGTATGTTAAAGGGGTACTCAAAGATTATAAGGAGAGATAAATTTGAGCCGGAAACCTTTGATATCAATAGGCTCAGAAGGTTAAAAGAATACGTGCCAAGAGATCCATTGGCCAAAAACATATGGACGCGTGTGCGTGCGGCAAAAGCAAAAGGAGATGAGCTGCCTATTATATTGCTTCCGGAGGGGCACAATGAGGATATCCTAACTGCCGGTTTGGCTGCTCAGAAACAGGGGCTGGCGAGAGTTGTTTTTATGTATAAAGATAAAAATGAGGTCACATCTGAAGAAGCGAAAAATAAAAAGTTCATAAGAGATGTTGAGAAACGGGTAAAACATCTAAAAGGTGTAAGTTTCATGGATCTGAACAAGACAAAAAATTATGCTGATTTAACACAGGCCATCCGGTCAAACGCAACAAGCGGCCCGATTTTTTTAAAACAAAAAACCGGCAAAGACACAAAAGACGCTAGAAAAAGGCTTATGAAAAACAAATGTGCGGATGCGTTGATTTATGGCATTGATCATTCATCTTCCGAAACAATCGTTACATCCACTTTTCTTACTAAAAGAGGCGCCTTGTACGAAGGAGGCACTGAAAAGGTGTATGATTTTTGTCCGTTGAGAATGCCGTCTAATAAGATCGGGGCAGGAGGGCTATTGTTTTTAGTAAATACGGTAATAAACCAAATGCCCACAGCCAGGCAGATAGCAGAAATGGCTGTCCTGGCCATGGATGATTTTAAGGCTATGACCGGAAAAGAACCGAAGGTTGCTCTTCTTCGGGGCGGTGATAAAAAACCCAAGAGAGTTATTGACGCTTGGATCTTGGCTCGCGAGATGTTGCGTGAAAGATGTATGGATGAAGATGATATTGATAGGATGATTAAGGTTTCTGACATCGGGACCGCTGTAGAAGAAGGGGCTAATATATTGGTGCCTCCGGACCTGACAACGGGTAATATATGCTACAAATCGTTCCAGAGACTTTTAGGGGCTAAGGTCTGGGGACTTGATTTTATGGGTACGACTAGGGACGGTGGACACTTAGAGGTAAGTGACCTTTCACGAGGAGCGGATGCCGAAGAGGTATTCAATACGATACTGCTGGTTTCGATGAGGGTTTTGGGACGGGATAAGAAACCAGTACAAAAAGCGGGTGGGGAAGGCCCTCCTAAGGAGTTTGAAGATAAAGTTGATATTAAGAAGGCAGTAGGGCTGATCAAAGGCTTGGTCCCCGCGAAAAAGGGGGATAAAAAGTTTTATGATATAAGGTATGATGAGGATAGACTGCGTGATTATGAGGTTCAATCAAAAATAGCAGATGAGAACAACCCGATAACAGTGTTGAATGAATATGTAAGGCTATTAAAGTTACATTTAGGCGAAGATCACGTAAGACTGATAAAGAAGAAAACCGGAGGAAGCCTTATAACTGTCAACAGTTATCGTGACCAGTCAAGGAGCGCTAAAAGCCGCATCGGAAAAGGAGAGGTAAATGTAAAAGGGGAGCTAAAGGGACACGCCTTGAGGATGATAGGTATGGTGAATATGGCTATAGCGGCATCCTTAATTCCAGACAAGGCAAGATTGAAAAATCAAGGTAGCCACACCGTTTTTGTCGACTTCATAAAAGAACAGTATAAACTGATTACAGGGGAGAAATATAAAAAAGACGCTTCGGTCAAAGCTATTAATTTACGCCTACCCAAAGCAGACGCGATAGAGCATGAGAGATTGGAAGATTACTACAGGCAGACCTTAAGGGCACTGCATCAATCCGCGTAACCCTTAACGCGACCAGGTCGCTCTTCGCGCGACCTGGTCGCGTATGATTTCAGGCCGCGTATGATTTATTACATTATTTTGTCGAAACTTCTTTAATGTAGTGCTATAATCAACTACTAATGGATCCACGGAAGACCCGAACAGTAAGAACCGCGCTACTGGTTGTCGCGGCGATGATGTTGGCCAGCAGAGATGCCTTTGCTTACGTCGATCCCGGCAGCGGAAGTTTTCTGGCGCAGATACTCTTTGTATTCGCCTCTGTTATGGTCGGAATGCTCGCCGCGGGAAAACAAAGGATCAGGTATTTCATATCCAGATTAGCAGGCCTTATAAGAAGACCTTTTATCAGGACAAGAGATGGCGGAAGAAAAGATCCTGACAATTCCTAAGGAAGAGGCCGCCTTTGACCAAACCTCATACGTTGACCCAAACGGCCGGGTATTTTTCTGGAATGGCCGGGTATTCAGGGTTATAAATGAAGATCAGAAAGAGTTTTTCGAAGGCCTTCTTTCCGCTCACGTATTTCAGCAATTAATACGGGATGGTTCCGTAGTAGGGACACAGATCTCCCCCCTTAGGTTGTCAGACGGGAGGATCCTGCTCGAGCATGAAAAGATACCATTCAGGACATATTGTGTTGAATGGCCCGGTGAAATGCTCAAACAAGCCGCCTTATTGACCCTTGATATCGCTCAGGCCTTGAGCGGTCATGACCTAACACTGCAGGACGCGTATCCGTGGAATGTATATTTCAAAGGGACAAAACCTGTTTTTATTGATGTCGGATCGATAATAAGACAAGATCCCCGTTTTGTATGGAAGGCGTATGACCAATTCGCAAGGTTCTTTTTGTATCCCTTGCATCTATATGCCTTAGGAAGAGGGCGTATTGTAAGGCGCCTTCTGATGGATTATTTCGATGGCATCTCAGACGAGACGTTCCTTGATACGATCTCTTTCTCGCAGAAGTTTTTCAGGCCGCGGACATTTTTTAAGACCACCCTGCCATACATAGTGAGCAAGGCCTTGGATAGGGTGGACAGCCAGTGGAAGAAAAAATGCGAAAATTTACAGAAAGACGCTAAGATCGACAGAAAGAAAATATCCGGCCGTTTCTTTGATATGCTCAGAAAGGAGATTGTATCGCTAAAGGTCAAAGATGAGAATTCTTATTGGAGGGGATATTACGATGAGAAATTTAGTCAGCGGGAATGCGGCAAAGACAGCCTCTTACATAAAGAGAAGGTGTTGACGGAGATACTGGATAAATGCAGGCCGGGTTCATTGTTAGATATGGGAGGCAACACGGGGCGCTTCTCGGTATTGGCCGCCAAACGGGGTATTTCCGTTATCGCGACCGATAAGTATGAAAATTGTGTCAATCAGATATATAGGGCCGCGAAAAATGAAGGCCTTAACATCACACCCCTGGTAATGGATTTTATAAATCCTACCCCGTCTTTTGGATGGTGCTCCAAACAATTCCCGTCGGCCACTAGCAGGATCAAATGTGATATGGTACTCGGACTGGCCTTGATCCATCACCTGGTGTTTAAGCAGTGGCAGGACCTGCCGCGCATCATGGAAACATTCGCGGCCTTCTCAAATAAATGGGCCGTTGTCGAATTTATACCGGTTGATGATGAATTTATCAGATCATGTTGGGAAGACAGGTTCAGTTTCTACACTCTTGATAACCTCGTTAATGCCGCTAAGGTTTATTTTGCCGATATATCCATTCATGAATCATCCCCTCAAGGCAGAAAGTTGCTATTGTGCGAAAAGAAACTCTGACAGGATCAACTCTTCATTATCTTCGTCTATATTATACGGTGATATTCCTCATCTATGTATTTGAGTTTATAAGCCGGGTTGCCATTTACACGTATTACACATCATGGTGGTCCATAGTATGCGCCCAGGCGCTTTATATCCTTATTCTCTTTGCCCTGTCCCTGTTGCTGTCTTTTATCACCGCGGTTATCCAATATCTGATAAGGTCAAAAGACAGGGCGACTTATTTAGCGGAGATGCTTTTAACCATTTTCTTTGTATATATGTATACATACTATCTGTTGGCATTTGATAAAGAGGGAGGATTGTTAAAGCGTTACTGGATGCCCGGTATTTTGCCGGTTGTCATAGTAATTTTTTCCGGGTCTTTCTATATAAAATTTCGGCCCAAGATCTCTCGCGTAATATGGAACATAGCGCGTTCAACCTGGAGGGTTGCTTCGATTTTGGCGCTTGTGATGTTTTTATTGACGATTTATAAGGTTAGCGCGTTTGTTGTAGAGACACGTATGGAGGGTGAGGCAAGTGTTGCCTCACATGACGGGCCGGGAAAGGGCCTGACTAATATTATCGTAGTATCTTTTGATGCCCTGGCGGCCGAAGATATGTCACTATACGGGTATCACAGGGATACAACCCCAAGAATGAATGATTTTGCCGGAGAGTGCCACGTGTTTGAAAATATGTTCTCATGCGCGGTTTCCACAACACCGTTTGTTATCAGCTGGCTCACTTCACAATATCCGTGGGTGCATAAGGTGCTTGATTCAGGCGACTATTTAAAAAAGGGAAGAGAGGAAAATGTTTTTACCCAGCTGCCGGAGTATAAGATCATTACTGTTGTCGGCGCGGATATGGCGCAGCCAGTCCTGGTAGGGCTCGGCGGAAAAAACATTACGAACATTACGGATAATCCGCTGTTGAAAGTCATGCCGAATGTGGACAACTTTCTTTACAGATATTGCGATCATACAGTTCCCGCGAATGAGCTGACGGGTTTCTGGATGTTGTTACCCCGAAGAGAAACCGACAGGCTGTTCATCCCATATGTGCCTCCCAACGCCAATGGAGATTATGTGCTCGATGCCCGGGTCACGTTCAGGCAGGCCCTGAAGGGGATAGAGAAAGAGAAAGGCCCTTTTTTAATGTGGGTGCACGTATTTCAGCCGAATCCTCATCATGCTGATATTCACTCGACCGATCCGCCGGAGCCATTTCTGTATAAGTATACCGACAGGGACGTGGAAATACCGGAAGATATCTGGCATAATGGCAGGTATAAGCCGGACAGGCAGGGTGATGTGGATCTGTTAAGGGCAAGATACAATGAAACTGTTTCATACGCGGATCATTGTTTCGGGGAATTCATGGAAGAGTTAAAAAAAAGAGAAGATTATCACAAATTCGCGATAATCGTTACCTCCGACCATGGAGAATCTTTCGAGAAAGGATGGCGCGGCCATTCAAGGCATTTTTTATATAACCCTGTAATAAATGTCCCCTTGCTGGTACATTTACCAGGCCAAAAACAGGGTAAGCGTATACACGCTGTGGCATCCAGTGTGGATCTCTCCCCTACTATCTTAGAACTGGCGGGTAAGGATACCCCACGTTGGATGCAGGGGGAATCTCTACTGCCTTATATGAGGGGGGAAAGGACTGTAAGCTCCAGGCCGAAGTACGCCCATGCAGGGGTCATTGCTGTCATGTTTGGCGGATATAAGATGATCTATAATCCGCTTTACAAAACGACTGAGCTTTACAGATTGGATGACAAAGATGAGTCAAGAGAGATATCCCGGGAGGAACCGGGCGTTACCCGCGGCCTGCTTAAATACTGTGGGCAATAGCCCGCGCCTATCCAAGATTTTCCAGAAAGACCTTATTTTTCGGAGTGATGTTATCATTATTCATGCCCATCGGAAGACAATAAGGCCGTTTGCGTGGACGCCACGATTATTGTGTTGACATCCACTTAAAAGAGGCTATCATATGTGTATATCTTTAGGTCAAACAACCACATTTTAATACTTAATAGAAAAGGAGATGCCATGAAAAAGACGTCCGCATTTCTTAAGGCCGTAATATGTTTATTTACCGTTAGCGTGGCTTTTTCGTTTATGGTTTTTGCCGCTGAGGTGAGCGGTGAGATGCAGTCGGGTATTTATCAATTCAGGCAAGAAAATTATGATGAGGCATTGGATATATTCAAGAAGATCAGGAAGGCCGAGCCTGACAATGCCTTATGCGCGTATTATTTAGGGCTTACATATAAACGCATTGAGAATTTTGTAGCGGCCGGGACGCACCTTAGGGCGGCAATTGAGTTGGATCCCGGCATAACAGGGGCGCTGCTGGAATTGGTGGATGTCCTATATCGTTTAAATGAGGTTAAAGAAGCGAAAGAATGGATAAAAAAGGCAGAGGAAAAAGGTGTGCGCCCCGCGCAAACCAGCTTCCTGAAAGGATTGACTTTGGTGAAGGCAGGTGATTATGACGGGGCCCTGGAGGCTTTTCGGCAGGCTAAGGATCTTGATAAACAGCTGACACAAGCGGCGGATTACCAAATGGGGATCGTATATTTGAGGCAAAAAAGGTACAAGGTGGCCAAGAAGGCTTTTATGGAGGTATCTGAGCTTGATCCTCAAACGGATGTGGGGGGTTACGCGAATAATTACCTTGAGGCTATAGACAGGAAAATTGAAAGGGAAAAACCGTTCAATATGACCCTGGAAACGGCGTTTGAGTATGACTCGAATGTCGCTTTAAGGCCGACAAACGCTTCATTAGTGCCGGCCATGACGGACAGGGCCGATACCAGGCAGATATATGATTTTGAAGCGGATTACACATTAAGATCACCGAACAATTTCTTGAGTTTAAAGTCAGGTTACGATATACGTATTTCAAAACAAAATGATCTCGGCGCCTATGATGTTGTAGGCAATACTTTTTCTCTTCAACCCAGGGTGAACTTTGATAGGGTGTTAGTGTCTTTCCCCGCGAGTTTTGACCACCTTGTGGTAAATGACAAGAATTATCTTGCTTCTCTCACAGTGGGAAATATTAATAGCTTCATGGTTATGGATAACAGTATACTGGAAGGGGGGCTTGTATATAAATACAAGGAATACCTGAGGCCGCCCTTTGTTCAGAATGACAGGTCAGGCAATGAGATCATCGGCACATGCGGTTTTTTGTGGTTTTTCGACGAAAACCGCGGGGTTGTCCATGTAAGATATGCCATGAACAAAGACTGGGCAAGGGGGAGCAACTGGGAATATTTAGGCAACAGGATATCAGGCGGAGTTAGATTGCCCTTTTGGAAAAAATTGGTATGGAACGTGACAGGGGACATATTTTTCAAAGGTTATAATAACAGTCACAGCGCTTATCAGGAGGAAAGGTCGGATCAGGTATATGCGGTCAGCTCTCTCCTTACATATGAGGTGGTCAA
>Ga0272441_10003120_pt1 | contig 32152 bp, 28 predicted proteins | sample SSMProp6N_FD_193582 | JGI IMG/M metagenome (GOLD analysis project Ga0272441, IMG submission 193582) | Marine sediment archaeal communities from Little Sippewissett salt marsh, Falmouth, MA, United States - SSM-Prop-6N | ecosystem: Environmental > Aquatic > Marine > Wetlands > Sediment ... | reverse complement strand
TCCCCGTGATGGACCCTGAATTGAAAGAAAAAAATCCGCTCCTGGTCGTCGCGGATTCCTACCACCATCTTCCCTTCGACGGGAAGGCCCACCGCGCCGAGCCGCCTGAGATCGAGGGCTTGCATGGGGTAGGTAATTTTACAGCTGAGGTCGAACGCAAGCTCTTCGTGTACAATCTCGGTCACGCCGGCCTCGCCTATCTTGGAAATCTCAAACGCTACACCTACGTCCATGAAACCATAGTGGACAAGGAGTTCTATTCGCTGTTTTCCGGCGCTTTGGATGAGAGCTCAAAGGCGCTTTTGGATCTGTATCCGGAGGACCTCGATCCGGTACAGCACCAGAGCCTGCGCAAAGACATCGATGTCCGCTACGGTAATCCGTTGATAAAAGACACGATTGCGCGGGTGGGAAGAGACCCGATCCGAAAACTCGGCCCCAATGACAGACTGATCGGCAGTCTCAACCTCTGTTTAAGGCAGGGGGTATATCCAAAACGGATTGCATCCATATGTGCTTCAGCCCTGTGCTACGACAACTCCCAGGACGAGGAGGCGCGCCGGTTGCAGAGCATGATCGCCGAACTGGGCGTGGACAGAGCCCTCGAACAGATAACCGGGATAGCCGCGGAGTCTCAGATCGGAGAAGAGATCCTCGGCGTATATCAAACATTCAAACGGGAGTACTTCTCATGAAATCGATGAGTTCCAAACAGCGGGTGTTGACAGCTATTCACAGGGAGGAACCGGACCGGGTACCGGTCGCCCTGTGGGGCAGTTACTATACGTTAAACGACGACACCTATTTCAACATGCTCGAGCACCTCGGCCTGGGCGAACCGCTGCCTCCATTCAGGCGGCAGAAGCCGAGGAACTCGAATTACTACGACGATCGGGTATTGGACATCCTGGATACCGACGTGCGCTATGTCTGGTCAGGGTTTACCGATTTGGGGGGAGCGCGGATGGACTCGGATTGCCGGGACGCCTGGGGCGTAAAATGGCAGAGAAGCGGACCCCATATCACCTCGGTCGATCCGCCCTTGAAGGGCGCCACCGTGGAACAGGTACAGACCTTCGCATGGCCCGATCCCGAGAAGTATCTCGATTTTGATTTTATGCAAGACAGGATCGAGTATCTCAAGAAACAATATCCGGACAGAGCCATCGCCGCGCGGGCGGTCAACTCCTACGGTCCCTTCGAGCAGGCTTCGGTCATGCGGGGCAGGGAAGATTTCTACATGGATATGATCGCCGAGCCTGAAGTTTGCAAGGCGATTATCAGGAAGTGCACCGATGTCATTGTACGCACCCAGGAGATATATCTCGATAAGATAGGAAGAGATGTCGATTTTTTCGAGATTCCAGGAGATGACTATGGCGGAACCTCGGACCTGATGATCTCTCCCTCTTCCTTCGAGCAGCTGATTCTTCCGGAACTGGCCCGCATCGCCAAGATCGTCAAGGAATTCAAACCGGATCTTCCCATCGCCTTTCATTCCGACGGGGCCATAACCAAGATCATAGGAAACCTGGCTGATATCGGCATCGACATCCTCAATCCTTTGGAGCCACTGGAGGCGATGGATTGGCCGGCGGTCAAGCAGGAGTTCGGCGACCGGATGAGTTTCATGGGAGGGGTGGACCTGAAGAAGGCCCTTCCCGGCACGAAAGATGACGTGATGGCGGATGTCAAACGGTGTATCGACACGTTCGGGAAAGGGGGCGCCTACATCCTCACCTCTGCCAATCATATGCAGAGCGATATTCCGCCGGAAAATATCATCACGATGTTCAAGACGGCAAAATCTTACGGAACGTATGGAAGGTAATATTTAGTATGGAGAACAAGCGGTCTGGAAAATCCGGTGCACGGAAGCTCCGCTCGTATAAAACCGACGCTGCTGCATCAACCGTGCCCAAAAAGATGAAAGCGGTGGTGATGAGCGGCAAAGGCTTCGAAAACGTATCGGTCCGCGAGGTGGATGTACCGCAACCGGGGCCGAATCAGATTCTGGCCAGGGTCGATGCGGCGGGGGTATGCACCTCCATCTTGAAAATCCTGGCACAGGGCGCGGACCACACCTACCTCAACGGATGGGACCCGGCAAAATGGCCCCTGATCCTGGGTGATGAGGGCTCCCTTACCCTTGTGAAAGTGGGAGAGAATCTCCGAAACCGTTTTACAGAGGGGAGGCGCTACGGAGTGCAGCCTGCCGTTGAGGGCAGCCCGATAAACCACAGGGAGCACTACCACAACAACGGCCGGGGAATGCGGAAGATGGGTGTGGGGTATACCTTGGGCGGACAGCTGGCCCAGTACTTCCTCATCCAGGAAGAGATTCTGGAGGGCAAGTGCCTCCTTCCCCTGCCCGATGAAGGTATACCCTACTTCGGGGTTTCCATGGGGGAGCCGATCTCCTGTGTGGTCTCCGCCCAGACCCGGCATGTTCATATCTTCAAGGATTCTCCTGATTCTCCCCGGTATGCCAAGCTGGGCATACTCAAAGGAGGCACCTGCATCGTCGTCGGTGTGGGAAGCATGGGCAAGATCCACGTTGAGCTGGCCATGCGGTTCAGGCCCAAGCACCTGATTGCGGTAGATCCGATTCAGGAAAACCTCGCCTGGGTACAAAAAGCGCTGGGAGCAAAAGCCGGGGACATGGATATCAACCTGCATGCTCTCCATCCCGACACGGTCAAAAAGGAGCTTGGGCGCATCACCGAGGGGAAAATGGCGGACGACATCATCCTGGCGGTGGGCATCCGGGCCGTTCAGAATGAAGCGCTCTCCTGGCTCGGTTTCGGCGGGGTGGCCAATCTCTTCGGCGGACTGAAGCTGGGGGATTCCATTCTCGAACTCGACAACATCCAGGTCCACTACGATGAGATCAAGGTGGTGGGCTCCTCAGGGGGTGATCCTCATGACTACCTGGAAACACTCTCCGCAATCGCAAGGGGTGAGATCGATCCGGGCAATTACGTGGCCGGCGTGGGGAGCCTGGAAAACGCTGTCGACGTTCTGAAGATGATAGAAAAAAACGAGGTACAGGGCAAAGTAATACTATATCCGCACATCCGGCCGGCCCCGCTCACCAGGGTGGAGCACTGGAGCGGGGAGGATGAACAGCGCTATTTGGAGGAGAATCTATAAGCGGTTCGGGACAGCTTCGAGTTGAACCTGCCGCCGGATGGCTAGGATCGCTCACGAATTCGGGATCATATTGTCTGCGAGGTGACGGGTCCTGCTTCCTCTTCAGTCGCCCAGATGGTGATGCGCTGAGGTTCCAGGGTGCCGTCTTTTTTCCTCCTCAGCTTGAGATAGCTTCCGGGAAAAGCCATTGTCGGTTCTCGAAACAGAGTTTCCCGCAGGGCGGTGCGTTGAAATTTCCCCGCGAAGAAAACCACCTCCATGCGTTTGGCTAAAAGCACGTCCCGGGGACCGACGGTAACGGCGAAGGGAGGAACGGCCGAACGATCACCGCACCCGGCTACCAGCGCGTCCATGTCGACGGTAGAGGTTCTCACCGAAACAAGATGGGTGCGGTCTGCCAGGAATTCTTCCTCCAATATATCGATGTGGCCGCTGTTGGGATTTTCATTAAAGGCAAAATGCCCCTCGGGACCGACCCCGGCCAGGCAGAGATCTACGCCATCCGGAGCATGCTCGTCAAGCAACTGATCGATCAGGTCCATGTTGTCGTGCCGAGGAAAAAACATCTGCTCATCAGGCATCTTTAGTTCCGGTGGGATCAAATCAAAGAGATTCTTCATTATCTCTGCTTTGAAACTCAGCGGATGCTTTTCAGAAATCGTCCGGCCCTTTCTGTCGAGAAACTCATCCATGTTGAACGTATACACGTTGCCGCAGTCTATGTGCCTTTCCTTGACCTTTTTCGCAAACAAGGGGTACTGCGCCGTGGGTCCGACCGGAAGGATCATGGTTGTCTTTTTTCCTTTTTTTGAAACGATGGTCTCGATCATGATCTCGGCAATAGCCTCGTAGAGGGCATCGTGGGTCGGTAGTATATTAACCGGGATATCCGTGTAGTCCCGAAGCTTTTCCGGGGGGATCTTCTGCACCGCTTCCCTGGTGAGAAAATGCCCGTCTTTATCCAAATAGATCCTGTTCATGACATCACCTGCCCTTCTGAATTCTATGACATGTCGTCGGTGGTAATAACCGACTCGTCATTTGCCTGAAACACGGCCCCACCGGTAAGGTCCCGGAAATTACACCTTCTTTCCAGACGAGATTCATCACAACGCCCGAGCACAGCGGCCCCTTGTACATAGACCGTATTACCATAGCAATTTCCCTGTCAACAGATAGAAGCGACGCTTCGAGCTGAAAGTGCGGCTATGGCTGTCCCGTGCAAATAGAAATTACTCGTTGCAGCTTGACAGAACAGTCGGGTTGAAAGATGGTGACACTCAAAGAACACCGCTCCATATCAAATAAGGGAGACGATGCATGGGAAGGATTCACAGATTTCAGGGCGCCGACGGCGGATGGGCTTGGGAGGGGGTGGCCGTTGTAAAACAACAACACAGAGGATACTCTCAATATTTTATTCTGGAATTGGCAGTGAAGCGGGGGTTGCCATCGATCAACAGCTGGGGGCGATCGTGGAACTGGGGTGGGAACACATCGATCTGCACAACATCGACAATGTCAACATTACCCGGATCGCCGTGATGGGGCCCGATTCCAGGATCCTTTTGCGGTCCCCGGAGATCAGTGATGACCAACTTCAGAACTCGGGCAGCCACTTGGAGATCGACACAATAATGGAACCGGTAATTGAGTTCAACCTGAAGCATTTAAACAATAAAACCAAGTGCATCCTTCCGGTTTCAGAAACATCATAACCTCGTATATACTGCTGGTATGATAAAAAAAACCGATATAACGTACTGCGTCGATCGCCTGGTCGAGTTGTGCGGCACGCCAAGTCCCTCAGGTTTTACGGCGGAGGTGGAGAAGTACCTCGTCAACACTCTCGGCGCTCTTGACCTGAAAGTCCGGCAGACACGGAAACGGTCTGTATTATGCGACCTCGGCGGCACAGGAAGCCCCCTTCTTCTCGCCGCTCATGTGGATACCCTTGGTGCCATGGTCCGATCCCTCAAAGCCAACGCCCGTGTCAGGTATACCCGGATCGGTGATTACCCCGAAATTTACCTCGCCACCGAGACCTGCGTCTTGCATACCCGGGAAGGCGGATGTTTTACCGGGACCTTTCAGCCGGTCAATCCGGCGGCTCACGTAAACAAAAAACTTCCCGAAATGAAATTCGACGACGAAACGATGGAAGTGGTGCTCGATGTGATCGCCGAGAAGAAGGAAGACCTCGAGAATCTCGGGGTCGCCGCGGGAGATTTCATCTCCCTGGACCCCAGGACAACAGTCACCGAGACAGGCTTTATCAAGAGCCGTCATCTCGACGACAAGGCGAGTGCAGCGGTACTCGTAACGCTGGCTACACTGGTTTCCTCGGGCCGTCTGAACCCCGGGCGGAAGGTATACCTCCTCTTTACCACCTATGAAGAGGTCGGCCACGGCGGCTCCGCCGGCGTCCCGGATGAAGTCGAGGAGATAATTTCAGTCGATATGGGCGCGGTTGGCGATGATCTTGCTACTAACGAGCATAAGGTCTCGATTTGCGCGAAGGATTCCGGCGGGCCCTATGATTATGCGGTTACGAACAATCTGATCTCGGCTGCGAAACAGTCGGGCGCCTCTTATGCGGTCGATATATATCCTTTCTACGGATCAGATGTCGAAGCCAGCCTAAGAGCCGGCTATGATGTAACCCACGGCCTGATCGGGCCGGGTGTGTCGGCTTCCCACGGATATGAGCGAACCCATCGGGAAGGGCTCGAGAACACGCTAAAGCTGCTCGCCCGATATGTCAGCTAGGCGCTGCTCCGCGAATAGACGTATACGAGCCGGTCTCCCTGACCGCGGTTGGTTTAGGATCCGAGAGGCATAAATATATCGATCAGCGATTTCTCACCGTCGTCGATGATCAATTCGTCGTACACTTCCTGAGGTACGGCAAGATTGTATTTTATTTAAGATCGCTACCAGCCTGATCAACTGAATCCGGAGTGCCTCCAATTGATCAGGCTGGTGGCTATCTTGGCACTAATTAATTCCTTTTTCAAGAAGAACTTGATGATCACCCGACGAAAGTACTCCCACATCCTTTTAAGGTTTCCGAGAGGGATATGCACGAACCTGCCGGCTTCATCGAAGCCACCTTCCAAAACGAGGCAAAGGAAATGGGGATTGCATGGGGGCGCCCAGCCCGCAAAGAATGAACTTCTCAACCACCTCGGTGATCCGCTCGCTACGGAAACGGCCGTAGATGACAGCGTATTTGCTTTCGTACTGTTCAGCGATGCTTTGAAAATTGAATCAGCATACAGCGGGTACTCGGCTTGGGGTATCTGGTCGAAGCTGTTCTTCACGCATTAGTTCAATCTGAAGATCGGGATTCGGGTGGTGTTCCATTTTTGATGAGTTCGCTCCTTTTTCTGGACAGCAGCGTGTCTTGATGATAATAATGTAATAGACCCATTCGAGCTCTGGCTTGTTCGGGCGATCTAAGATCTGGGAGGAATGTCGAAAATGAAAATCCGCATCAGCCTCGTATGCCTCTTTTTCCTCTCGATTGTAGCACTACATGGGGAACAGATAATCATCACGGTCAACGATTTTGTCGTTGAATCGAGAAATCCATCGTACGAATTCATTGGAAAGGGCATCTCCCGGCTCGTTGCCAGTGAGCTCAGAAAATCAAACAGAATCAAGCTTGTTGAACGGGAGAGTCTCCAAAAAGTACTGAAAGAGCAGGAGCTGAGTCTGTCGGATCTGTCGAATCAAGAGACTCAGGTAAGGGTCGGAATGTTGCTCTCGGCCGAATACATCGTAATCGGCGAGATCATCGACATGGCTAGCGTGATCCTCTTGAGCCTCAGAATGGTTGATGTAGAAACCGGAGAAATCGTCTGGCAGGATGAGCTTCAGGAGAAACTCAACACCTACGACTATATCGGTGCATACTTCGCCAGCTCGATCCTACAGATCCTCGGGGCGGATACGGAAGAGGCTACCCTCGTCAAGATCGAGAAGAAAGAGGAAAAGAACGAAGAGGCTATCGTGAAGATCTCCGAGGGGATCGATGCGTACGACCGGGGCGATAAAGAGAAGGCCAAGAGGGAACTGAAGCAAGCGCGATCCCTCGACCCGGTCAACGAGGTGGCCCGGGAGTTCCTCTCCAAGCTGGAATCGGTCTCTCCCAAATTCCGTGTGGAGACCGAGCTGTATTCATCCTCCTACAATCCCGCATCTTTAGGTTTCCTGGAAAAGGACGTCTTGTTTACCTGGGGCAGCGCCGTGTTCAATCCCCCCAATGTTACTGTTCATCCGGACCGGAGTGAAGACCAGCTGACCGGAGACTACTGGGCTTCGAATAACGGGGGTTCCCAAAAGATCGGTTATGCACTGCCCCTCGGCAAACGCCTGGGCTTGGCCGCGGAGTTTACTCTAGGGTGGTATCGCTGGCTGGCCGCGCCGGTAGATGAACTGGATCCATTTTTCTTGGACGGAACCCCGGCAAGCGAGGTGAAGGACTCGTTCAAGAACACCGGAGGCTCATTCAGCCTCGGGTATCGGATCCTGGACAATCTAAGCCTGGGCACTACATTTATGGCGTGGAACACCGCCAAGGGACCGGGGACGTCGGTCACGGTGGATTCGGGTATCTACTGGGCCGCCGGCGGAGGGATCATGCTGAAAGCCATGGAGGATGCCCTGGCCTTCGACCTATACGCGATGTATACGAATCAGGGCATGTACTACGCCGATACGGCGAGCATGAAAATCCTGAATGGCGCTATGCCCCTGCTGGCCGAAGCATCTCTGACCTATGAACTGGTCAACCGAATCCTCTTTCTTGGGTTGAAGAGCATAGGACGGTTCTACATCGACGAAAGGGGTGGGCACGCCCTGCGGGTTATACCCGTGGCGGAATATCGACCCCTGGATTTTCTTTCTCTGAGGGCCGGATACGAGTACTCTCACTTCAACCAGGCAGGTGAATTCGTTATCGGCCATGGATTCCTGGCAGGGATCAGCGTGAAGGTCGGGAGATTCGACTTCAGCGCCAATCTGACCTACAGTCAGATTCCCGCGCGCCTGTTGCCGGGATACAGCATCAAGAACCTCACTGGCCTGTTTGGACTGACCTTCACACCGGAGCTGCTCAGTCGTTAAATACAACCGGCAATAGCAGGTAGTAGACATGAAAACTGCAGTGCAAATCGGAGCGGGAAATATCGGCCGGGGATTCATGGGGCAGCTTCTCTTCGAGGCCGGTTACAGGACTGTTTTTGTCGAAGCACAGGGCGAGCTGGTAGATAAGCTCAACGCAGCGGAACAGTACCCGCTCAGACTTCTGGGTGCATATTCAAAACAGGAAATCGACATGACAATCTCCAACATCCGCGCCGACTGCAGCTCGATTCGGATAAAGGCAAGACAGGTCGTTAAAGGGCCGGAGAGAACCCGGTGGACATCTACCTGTGCGAGAATATCCTGGACGCGCCGAGGCATCTCAAAGAAGGGATTTACGAAAACTTGAGCATGCGGGAGAGGGACAGGGCGGATGATTTGGTCGGTTTTGTGGGGACCACCGTTGCCAGGTCGGAATACCCGGTAACGCAGTCAAGCTCCCGAATTGAGATCGCCTTCCCATTTTGCCAACACTTGCAGGACCTCTTGCTCCACCTGTTCCCGGGCTTCTCGTCTCTTCATAGCCTTTGCCCAGAAGCTCGTCGTACCGAGTCTCAGCGTGCCGAACATGAGCTGTAACGGCCAGCCGTATTGCCTCCTCATCAAGACTTTTTCCAGCCGCTGTTTTTATGCCAAGCGTACTCGGCTATCGCCCTCTCCCGTCCAGCAGGACAGGCGGGAAAAGCTCGCGCACGCGCTGTGCGAAACGCTCGATATACTCTCGGTCCAGCTGCTGTACCCGCCACTCCGCCTCCCGTTCTCTACGGCGGGCCCTCACCTCGCCGTCGGCCAGACATTCCGCTTCAGCTCGTTCCATCGCCTGTTCTTCCACCAGCAGCCCTTGCCGCTCATATCGCTTTCGAGTTCGGCTCCACTTTCCGTATCGAGCGGATCACCGAGGTGGTTGAGAAGTTCATTCTTTGCGGTGACTAATTGATAGGAAAACCTATAATCCGAGGCGGTCAGGCAAGCCGTCGAATGTGGTGACCATCTGGCGATCGGCGCAACTCTCCCGCTCATCCTCCGCCGAGCAGTGTTGATCCCCTGACAGGATTCGCCTTCGGCTACCGCTTCGAGCAATTCGAAGAAGAAACACAGCTGTTTGGAGTCCCAACGAACGCTGCGGAGACATACTCATCCCCCGGAGCAGGCAGGGAGACAGAGTAGCGATTACACAAAGTTTGGATCCAGCCCCGGGGGCGGCCGACCGACCTTCACCAGGTGCCATAGGATTTTCTTGACCTCGGCAGGATCAGTTATCACGGCTAGGATCTGCATCTGCGAGCCGCATCTACTGCAGGTCAAGGGAGCACCGGGGCGCGCAGCCCTCGTACACCTGAGCGATGAGCCTGGCCCAGGTGCGACTGCTTTCTTGATCAGACACAGCTGATTCTTCATAGCACGATTGTATCGGATCAAAAGCTTGTAGACTGCGCGTCCCGGTTGCTCAGCTTTCCATCCGGCAGGGGCGAGCCGCATCACATGGGCTGGGCGCCCCCGGGCATATCCGACCACTTGCCCTTGGTTCTGGAGGCTGGAATGCCGTACCACCGCCGTTGCGGAGCATAGAGCCCATATCGCCGGATATATTGAGATCCACGGGGTGGGATATGCTGTGTCAGCTCCAGCAAGAAACGGGTCACAGGGAAGGATTCAATCTTTCCCTTGAAGAAGTCGTTATCAGAGGTGTAGGAGATGACGATGGCCTCGCCATTCTCTTGGATTCGCTGCAGACACGATCAGTAATGTCCGCACAAAGATGCAAACTCGCCACTGTTGGGAAGACGGAAAAGGCCATCGAAGGTCTTTTCTTCTGGGGCGTATGAGAAATACGGACTATATCTTGATCGCCCTGTTTTCCTTTGCGGACTTTGTTGCTGCCAGGGCCAAAACAAGGGCGTTTCTTCCGTCCTGCAGGGTGGCGTTGGTTATTTCACGGTCGTTGTCGATACAGTCGATGAAGTATTTGCATTCCAGGTAATATGCATCATCTTCGGCAACCTCGGGTTCATCGATGCTGCCGTCATTTTTATAGACAATAAGGTTCGCCTTCTTGGACCTGTTTTCAATATTTTTTCCTGCTCTGAAAATCCATTCTATGGTTCCTCGTTCGCACAGTATACGTAGGACCATGGTAAATGGAAAGGATGAGCCGAACGCCCACCCCCCTTCGGCGAAGCCGGATTTGCCGTTCTCGAAATGAATATTTGTGGTGATATGTGATATTCCCCCGAGTGAATCATCGGGTACTCCCACGGCACTGACGATTTTTGGTTTGCCGAACAGCCAGATCAAGTAGTCAAGGTCATGAATGTGAAGGTCGACCGAAGCACCGCCCCCCTGTTTCTCATTCAATCCCCAACTGTTTTTATGCCAGTCAGGAGTTGCGGCCAACCGTTCACAGTGGACATGGAGGGGTTCGCCCAACTGTCCACTTTCGATTATTTCCTTGGCTTTCCTGTATTCAGGCCAGAACCGCATCGTAAGTCCGGCCATGGCTTTGACTTCGCATTTGGCTACCGCCTTGATCATCCGGTCCGCTTCTTTCAGTGTAAGAGCGATGGGTTTTTCACAGAGCACATGCAGACCGGCTTCTGCAGCTTGCACAACCATATCGGCATGCACGTACGTAGGGGTACAGATATCCACGCAGTCAACTTCTTCGTTCTTCAGGAGTTCCTGCAGGTTTGGATAATAACTGGCAGCGAACTTTTCCGCGAATTGTCTGCCCTTTTCTTCTGTCGTACTTATTACGGCTGTCAAATTGGCGTTTTGAATATTTGCGTAGCTATTCGCGTGAATTTCTCCGATGAAACCTGTTCCCACGAGTGCGACTTTTACCATAGAAAAGCTCCTTAGGTGACTTGTAAATTAGATGAATCCATGTTCAGAGAGAAATTTATAGGACACTTTTACCGCATCGTTTATCTCCTGGAGTGATCGTTCCTTGCCGTCAAACTCAATTTCAACACTAATAGGTCCGGAATAGTCTTTAATCATCTCGCGTATTTTTTCGAAATCGAGCGTGCCTTTGCCAAGAGGGGGAAAGTTCCATTCACGGAGCTTTTCTCCGACATCTTTCAGGTGCAAAAAGGCCATGTAGGGGAGAGCAAACTGCATATCATCGACCGCCCAGACACCACCGTAAAGAGAAACATTGGCTGTGTCGTAGTTGAGCCGTACGTTGGGATGATCGACTTTGCGGATGATTTCCGCCCCGGTTTTGCCGTTGTTGCACCAGCTTCCGTGCATTTCCAGGCATACAGTCACGTTTTTCGTGCGGGCATATTCAGCTATTTCCTTGATGTCGTTATAAAACCGTTTCTTGTCGTCCTCTCCCTTGATTTCACCGACATCGGTGGTTACGTACCGTACATCCGCCATGTTGGCATAATCGAGAACGGACTTGAAACGCGCAACACCGTTCTCGGTTAACAGCCTGGTATGCCCGGCGATACAGTAGAGCTCCAGTCCGTAGCCCTTGCACAAGTCCAGCAGGTTTTGAACATCTGCTTTTGTTGCCTCCTCGGGCCGGGGCAGTATATGTTCGAAATAACTCGGCGCCGAGGCAAGTTCCACATACTTGAAGGATGCATCGGAGATCCCCTGAAGCGCCTCCTCCGTGTTGTAATTGGGATACGTGGAGGTGACTACACCGATTTTGTTTTTCATTGCTTTACTCCTTACTTCTTTTTCATTTTGCCTATATTGCTGATTACCGTGGCAGCGACAATGACCGCTCCCAGAAATATAGTCTGCATATACGAGGAAACACCGACGATATTCATTGCATTGTACATGATTCCCAGGAGGAGAACCCCAAGCAGCGCTCCAACCAGGCTGCCTTTTCCTCCTTCAAAGGTGATGCCGCCGATAATGGTGGCCGCCAAGGCCTGAAGTTCGTAGCCGGTGCCGCTGTCGGCCCGCACCATTCCGAGCCTGGAAGCCAGAACCAGACCGCCCAGCCCTACAATGAGCCCGCTCATGGCATAGAGGGTGGTCACATGAAGGTCTACATTAATTCCCGATAGAAAAGCGGCCTCCTTGTTGCCGCCGATCGCATTAATCCTCCTGCCGTAAGTCGTATATTTTCGCAGCAGGTATGCAAATGCGAAAATCAAGAGAAATATAATGATGGTGAGTGGGATTGGCCCGATCTTCGCTCTGCCCAGAATCTCGAAACGTCCTCCCAGGGAATGCGGTCTACCCTGCGAAATGATCAAGGCGATCCCGTAGTAAACGTACATCATGCCCAGGGTTATGATAAGGGGTGTGGTTCTACTCTTGGTTATAATTATCCCGTTTATCAGGCCGAGGATAGTCGAAAGGGCTAGTACGGTAATCACCGCCAAGCCCTGGCTATAACCGGTGAGTACCATGCGGGTGAAGATCATTCCCACGAGGCCAGCCATATTGCCAATTGAAATATCAAGGTGGCCGGAAATCATGAGAAGGGCCATACACATTGTGAGAATACCCAGTACGGATATTTGTTGCGTGATGTTAAAAATATTCCGTGCGCTTAGAAAACGTGAATTCAGTATACTTGCAACAATGGAAACCGCGATTATGACCAATATGAGGTAGCTGGTTTGGCTATTGAAAAGTTTTAAACGCCCTCCCCTTGCCACCTGTTTCTTTTGTTCGATTTCGGTTCTATTATCAGGCACTTTTTTCGGCTCCTAGATATCCCGCCAAAATATGTTCTTCAGTGATGTCGTTTCCTGATAGTTCTCTCGTGATCTCGAAATTCCTGATAACGATTACCCGGTCGCTTATTGAGATGATCTCGGGCATCTCCGAGGAAATCATGATAATGGATTTTCCCGTGGCCGCGAGCTCGGTAAACAACTCGTACACTTCGGTTTTAGCGTTTACGTCGATACCGTGGGTAGGTTCATCCACGATAAGTATATTGACACCGTGGAAGAGCCATTTTGCGAGCACAGCCTTTTGCTGGTTTCCACCGCTTAGGAACTGGACCTCCTGGTCGAGATTGGCCGTTTTGATCTTCATCCTGTCGACAAATTCCCTCGCCAGCTCTTTTTCCCTTCTCATTTTGACAAAAAAGCGGTGAATCGAGTTCAACCCAACGATTGTGATATTCTGGTACACCGGCATGTTTAGAAACAATCCGTCCGTTTTTTTGTCTTCGGTCAGATATGCAATGCCGTTTTTAACGGCTTCGATCGGATTTCTCGGAGTAATATCGGCGCCCTTGTAACTAAGCCTGCCGGCAAATTTCTCGGTAGCTCCGAATATTGCCCGTGCGATTGCTGAACGCCCCGAGCCTTTTAGTCCGGCGATTCCCAGTATTTCACCTTTTTTCACATCGAAATTGATCTCTTTCGAGTCCGGCTTCAGTTTTAGACCCTGTACCTCCAAAACCGTTTCGCCGATAGAGTGCTTTTTCTTTTTGTAAAAGAGCTCCACCGCACGGCCAACCATTTCTCTTGCCAGCAAATTGGCATCGAGTGTTTCTTTGGTTTTATCATGTGTGACTATTCTAACACCGTCTCGCAGGACGGTAACCCGGTCGGCAACTTCGAGAATCTCATCCAAGTCGTGCGCAATGTAAATTACACTCACGCCGTCCTCAACGATTTTCCTGATGATTGCTAATACTATGTCCGTATCGGTGACATTGAATACCTGGGTCGGCTCATCGAGAATCAGGACCTGGGGTGACTGGGCCAGGGTTTTGAGGATTTTCGTAAACTGCTGGTCAGCCGGATTGAGGTTTTCATATATTTCCCTTACCTCCAGGTCTATACCGTAACGCTTCGCCAGAACCTCCGATCTTTCAATGACGGTCTTATAATTCATCAGGATTTTTTTTCTCAGGAATTGTGAACCGAGAAAGATATTTTCCGCGGCGCTGATGTGGGGAACCAGTATTTCGTCCTGATACACGGTTTGAATACCCAGGTTCTTCACCAGTTGCGTTGACAGGGAATCGTACTTCTGCCCATTTATGAAGATCTCTCCGGAATTGGGTGAATATACCCCGGACAAAATCTTTATAAATGTCGATTTACCCGCCCCGTTTTCACCGATCAGACCGTGCACTTCTCGAGGAAAGAGCTCAAAATCGAATTCCGACAACGCCCTGACCCCGGGAAACTCCTTCTCGATGTTGACTGCTCGGATGATCGCGTTTTTCATTTAGGAAGCAAAATGCTGCCCCGGCGACATCCGCGTCGCCGGGGCAGCTGCCACTACCTTATCGTTGCCCGAATTCTACCACTCGTCCAGACCGCCGATCATTTCAATCAGCTCATCGGAGGGTTCCCATGGAATGTTTTCATCCAGATTGTCCAGGGTTATGGGTATTACTCCCGGAGCTATAAAATTTTCAGGAGGTTTGATGCCTTTAACCGTGTACAGGTACATCGCTTTGAACAGGTACAGACCCTGCAGGGAAACGGGCCCCGCAATGGTTGCTTGAATGATTCCGTCTTTCAGCATCTGTACTCCGGTGGGCCCGCCCCCGGTAGAGATGATGGGAACTTTCCCATCCAGCCCGGCATCCTTGAGAGCGTTGTAGCAGCCGACCGCCATGGATTCGTTATTGGCGAAAATTACGTCGAATTCCTCGCCTGCAGCGATAACGTCCTGGGTTGCGTTGAGGGCGGTTTCGGTATCCCAGTTAGTATCACGGTATACCGCTAATTCAACGGTACCGAACTCTTCGAGCGCATCCTCGATACCCAACATGTACTCCTCTACGATACCCATACCCGGTAGTCCACGCACGTAGAAGAGCTTGCTGCCGGGATAGGTCTGGCTGACGTACTTAGCCGCTTCGTAACCGAAATCGTAGTACTCGAAGGCAACGTTCATCACGAAGTCGCCGGTTACTTTGCCGATCAGTTTCGTGTTTTCGAATGAGATCGGAATATCGACCTCGTTTGCCCTTTTGATGAAGTCCTGGGCTTGTTCGGGGGTGTACACGAATACGCTGATATGATCTACGCCTTTAGTGATAAGGTCTTCCAGATTGTTGAGGGCTTTCTCACCGTCCCATTCGGCATCTAGAACCTCAACCTCGATTCCCTTTTTGGCCGCAGCATATTCGAAGTTTTGGACGCTGTATCCGTTCCACTCGTCCGACATCGCAACCGGGATATTTCCGAATACGATTTTGTCCTTTTCTCCTCTTTTACCGCCGGCCCACAAGGTTCCCATAGGGATTAGAAGAATCAACAACAACACGCCTACAATCCTTTTCATTGATGCACTCCTTTTGATAAAGTTTTTTATCGGTTACTCCTAAAAAAGCGTTTTTCAGGAGGTGCCTGCCGAATCTGAACAATTGACTATCTGGTTGCGCAAATTAAAGCCCATTCCTTCATCTGTGGCAGTCAACAGCAAAAATAGCTGCCTCGTTTCCAGAGACGGTACTCTTTTTTCCGTCTCATCTTGGACTCTCTGAAATCATTTTATCGACAATTCATCGACAATGCAATCTTCTTGAGACGAAAATGCCGGGACAATCCAGGCCAATTCGTCCAATATCCTCTACGGCAAACTTCGCCACTATTACGAAACGCAAAACATGCTGTCGAAGGCTACCGAGTCAGGCAACACGTGTGCTCTGAGCCGTTTTTGGGTCGTTCTATGCTCCCGAAAAAGGGTAAGATTACCGATCGAGCGGTCAGGCACAGGGCTATCAATCAGCGTGAGGTCTACAAGCATGAACAACAGGATCGGCTTCGACAACGACAAGTACCTGGAGGAGCAGACCAGGGCGATTCTCCAGCGCGTGGAAGGAATCAAGTGTATTCTTTGTTGGGATGGATGTCCACAAGGATAGCATCAATTTCGCTGTACTGACAGAAACATCACCTTCTACAGTCCTTCAAGTCCGGAAACCGAGTACCAAAAAGCCGTGGATGAGTTTTTGGACAAGTTTTATGGACAAGGAACGGTGTTGGCCTTCTACGAAGCCGGGCCATGCGGATATGGGCTTGCCCGCTATATCGAGAGTAAGGGGATCCAGTGTCAGGTGTTTGCTCCGAGTAAGATTCCACGAAAACCCGGAGAGAGGATAAAGACTGACCGGAGGGACTCTCTGAAGCTTGCCCAGCTGCTGAGATATGGGGCGGGTACGCCGGTGCATATTCTTTCAGAACAAGATGAAGCGGTACGAGAACTGCTACGCTACCGAGACCAGGTCAGAAGGAAGGCGGGTAAAGAAAAGCAGAAGATTCGGATGTTTCTCCTACGATATGATCGAGCGAGCTGCGAACACAAGCCTTGGACTGAAGCCCTACATGAAGTGGCTGTACGGTTTGGATATGGGCCAGTCTCTTCTCACCGATGTATTACGCAGGCGTCTGGATTGCCTATAGTATTTTCAGGTGGAGTTGAAGGAATTGGACAAGCAAATCAATCAGGTCGCCGCGCAGGAACGCTACAAAGACGAAATTTCTTCTCTGCGCCGCCTCAACGGCGTGGGTACCCTCACAGCTCTGGCTCTGCGCTGTGAAGTGGGTGATTTCAGGCGCTTCCCTACCGCCCGATCTTTCATGGCATTTCTGGGGTTGGTACCGAGCGAGCACTCAAGCAGCAACACCATCAGACGTGGATCCATTACCAAGACAGGCAACAACTATTTGCGGAGACTTTTGGTTGAGAGCAGCTGGAAGTTCGTGAGTCGAGAGAAGAACAGTGGAACGCTTCGCAAACAGCGGGAGGGCCTTGATCACCGACTTGTAGAATATGCCAAGAAAGCAAGCAGAAGATTGCATAGTCGATATCATCGGCTGTGCTTCAGCCGTGGGAATCGCCGCATCGCTGTCACAGCGGTGGCCAGAGAGCTCTCCGGCTTTGTGTGGGGAATCATGACCGGACATGTAGCTATCTAATAATTCGGATTCCGTTTGAATGGATGCGAAACAGGAACGGGCAGGGAGAAGAGCACACTGTGAAGGGAAATAGAATCCTCGATAACAACCCGATGGAAGCCTACCACCTGAGCTCATCCACGATGATAGATCAGAGGCACCTTTTCCCGACGAACGTATTTTCCTGCGGTATCGATCCGCGTATTACAGTTTGGTCATCACCGGATGTCGACTCTTCCCCTGTTCTACCTGTTCATCTGTCTATAGATATGTGCCAAGAGACAGGAGGGTAGCTGAGGAATCCAACCAAGCCAGATACATTATATTGACAGGAGCCCTACTCATAACAGGTTATTATGATAAACGTCAGGGAGCGTCGGTTCCTTGACATGGTTATGCTATTAAGGAAGCCGTTGGTGGTTGTATACTGCTTCTATCCCAAAACCCGGGAGCGAAAAGGATAGGGCAGTAGATGGCCTTTTAAACGTTTGTGGCGCCTGTAGGCGACCACGTTGATAGGTTTGGCCAGGCCACCTAGGCTGGGCGCCCCCCTGCATTCGTACCAATAAATTAGCACACACATGTGATGCCTGAATAGTGGAATGGAAAATAGGCTGGCCGTCCGCCTTTAACCATCAAGGCACCCTTCCTTTTTCTCTCAGGAGAGTATAGGAGGAACGAATGGTCGAAAGGTTTCATGTTATTGGCCGGCACAGACGGGCATCGACAGTCTCGGTTCTGAACCGAGAAGGAGTTGAGGCAAAGTTAGTCAGCTTAACCTATGATTTCAACGGGTATGTAGAAACGCTTGGACTGAGAAGATGTTGTTGTCATGGAAACCGGAGCGGGATCGTTTTTTTGGGCAAACAAGATTGAAGCTCGTGGAGCCCAGTGTTTCATCATCGATCCCTACAGGTTCAGAATTATCAAAGATTCCTGGAACAAGACGGACAAGCGGGATTCGAGGAATATGTCGAAAGCACTGTGGGTGTACATGGTCACTGGAGAGTTTGGACTTCCTCTGGTGCACAAGCCCTCGGCTCTGACTCGAGAGCTTCGGAAACTGTATGCCCAATATCAGGTACTGAACAAACAGATCAGGGTATACAAGAACCATATTCACACGGGCACGCCATCGTGGTGGAAGGCGGCTTCGATGAGGCCGGCAGGTTAGTGCATATCCCTCTCGGGAACTTCAAAAGGATGTCGGAGTATTTTCGCCGGGTGATCATCAAGTTCTTTTTAAAAAAAAATCATCAACGCCAATCTGGCCACCAGTTTGATCAACTGGAAGCACTCTGGATTCAGTGTCGACACTTCGGTGCACATCCCCGCCGGATCCTCTCAGACATGAGAGGCCCTCTCCCAATACATCGCCCGCCGGATGGCCGTACCCCCACCGCTGTCCCTCAAAAAGATAGGTATCCAAGAGAATGGCGAAGCCACCGTCATCTCCTACACCTCTGATAACGACTTCTTCAAGGGAAAGATCGAATCCTTTCCTTGGCGTTGGTGGCGTTGACATTCTCCTTAGCTGCAGAGACGGCTGGTTTCGGGATTACAATGAACGGAATAGTCCCGGCTTACGTGAAAACACCCATGGTCACAGATTTCTGCAGCAGAATCCCGATATTGTGAGCTGCGCCCGAGGCAAGCGCCAGGGCTACACCCACACTGTACAACGACCGCACCGCGGCGGAGCATCAGCTCCAGGATTCGAAGCGCACCAGCTCCTCGACTTCGCGGCGCTTCTTGGCTCCGGGGCTGTCCTCCGGATAACCGAGAGGCGTGAAGGCAACCGGCTCCACGGACTCGGGCAATCCCAGGATCTCCCGGGCCGCTGGGGCGTCGAAAGCCCCGATCCAGCAGCTTCCCAATCCCTGATCGGCCGCCGCCAGGATCAGGTGATCCATGACGATGGCCGCATCCACGTCACAGTAGCTCTTGCCGTCACCCCGTACCCAGCAGCTGTCGGTGAGGGCACACACCCCAATTACCACAGGTGCCTGGACGAACCAGTCCCGGCTGTAAATACGCTTCAACTCCTGCTCCCGACCGGCTGTGTGGATCACCAGGATACGAAAGGCCTGTCGGTTGGCAGCCGTGGGTGCAAGACGCCCCGCTTCCAGTACCTTCTGCAAGATCTGATCCGGAACCGGATCGCCCCTGTAGGCACGCACGCTGTAGCGCGCGGCAATCAATTTTTCGAACTCCATAGCGTAATCTCCTCTTTTCTATTCGACCACCACGCCCTTCTTTAAGATGATGTTGGCGTAAAGCGCCTCCTCCCCCGTGGCCAGGATGGCGTAGCCCTGTCTGGCCCGCTCGTAGAAGGCGAAACGTTCGACGAGCTCGAAATCTTCGAACTTGTCATCAGCGGCCTTGAGGATGCTCCGATATTTTTCCCAGATCGTGGGTTTGGTGGGATCACCGGGCACCACCTGCATGAGGGCTACCGGACGGTCCACGAAACTGTCCAGGGGAAAAAACTTCATGATAGCCTCGAGCAGTTCGGCCACCCCGTGTCCGTCGGCACGAAGCAGACGCCGGGCCATGCTGGCTGCGGGAAAGTTCCCGTCGCCGATAACCAGCTCGTCTCCATGGCCCATCTCCATCATCACTTTCAGCAGCTCGGGGCTGAGAATCGCAGGAACACCTTTTAACATCGATCAACCTCCTAGACGTAGTCTACGCAGTTTACGTAGTTTAGATAGTTCACGGCCCCTACCCGTATAGAGGACCGAAGCTCCCACAGGCCCGATAATCCGCTCCCTCGGGATCCATGCCGAAGGCCGCCCAGGCACTGGGCCTGTAGATCGTCTGTACATTGTGCATGCATACGGGAATGCGCAGCATCGATGCCAGGGTAATCAGATCCGCCCCTATGTGTCCGTAACTGATGGCACCGTGGTTCGCTCCCCAGTTTGCCATTACCGAGTATACGTCGGTAAACGGTCCGTTGCCCGTCAATCTGGGCACGAACCAGGTGGTCGGCCAGGTGGGATTGGTACGGGCATCCAAAACGTCGTGGACCTTAGCCGGCAGCTCCGCGGTGTGCCCTTCGGCGATCTGCAGGACCGGTCCCAGGCCGCGTACCAGGTTCAGGCGGGACATGGTTACCGGCATCCCCCCCCGGGTCAGGAAGTCGGTGGAGTAGCCGCCGCCGCGGAAATAGCCCAGGTCGGCGGGCCGAAACTCGGTGACCTCCAGGCACTTGGCCACCTCCTCCGGGGTTACCTCCCAGAAGGGTTTTATAGCCGGCTTTCCCTCCCGGCTCATCTGGCCGGTTCCGTCCAGGGCGGCGGGTCCGGAGTTGATCAGGTGGATGATTCCACCCTCGGCCAGTCCTTTCGGGGCTGTTCCGGTAACCCGCTTGATCGCCTCGGCGCTCCAATAGGTGCGGACATCGGCAAAAATCTGGGCCGTGCCGGTCAACAGGTAGCCGAAGAGCATGGATGCGCCGTTGAGGCTGTCATTTTCCGTAGCCAGGATGTAGGGCGCCCGGATCCCGTTCCAGTCGAAGGAGGAGTTGAGCATCGCCTCCATGAAGTCGCCATTGGGGAAGTGATCGGTCCACTGCCGCTGGCCCTGAAAACCGGCGGCCAGGGCGTTGTGCCCCAGAGCCTCTTCCCCGAAACCCAGCGCTTCCAGACGGGGGTTGCCCACCATCAGATCCCGGGCGATCAGAGTCATCTGAACAACCGTCTCCCATTCTGCGTCCTTCTGCTGGCGGGAGCGCTGCTTCTCCGGCGGATTGTCATCCCCTCCCTCTCTGCAGTATTCCTTGACCCAGCTCAAGGCCCGCTTGTACTCCTCGGGGTCGTATATCTGTTCCTCGAAACGGCGCACGAACTCGCTCATATCCACGTACTCGTTGCGCATGCCCAGATACGCCTGAAAGAATTCTTCCTGCACGATGGACCCGCCGATTCCCATGGACACCGAACCCAGGGACAGGTAGCTGGTGCCCCGCATGGCAGCCACGGCCAGCGCGGAGCGTACGAAGCGCAGGATATTCTCCCGTACGTCCTCCGGAACCGAGCTGTCCCCCGAATCCTGTACATCCCTGCCGTAGATTCCGAAGGCCGGCAGTCCCTTCTGGTTGTGAGCCGCCAGGGCCGCGGCCAGGTAGACCGCCCCGGGCCGCTCGGTTCCGTTGAACCCCCAAATCGCCTTGGGAATCAGGGGATCCATATCCATGGTTTCCGAGCCGTAGCACCAGCAGGGAGTCACGGTCAGTGACACCCCGACTCCTTCCCGGGCGAACTTCTCAGCGGCCATGGCCGCCTCCGCCACTCCGCCGATACATCTGTCGGCGATCACGCATTCCACCGGCAGTCCGTTGGCATGCTTTAGATTCTCCGAGATGATGCGGGCCGCGGTTTTGGCCATGGCCATGGTTTGGTCTTCCAGATCCTCTCGAACTCCGCCCAGGCGCCCGTCGATGGTCGGGCGGATACCGACCTTGGGCGTACCTGTTTTCAGCCGGTTTTCCGGTGGATTCATTTTGATCTCTTTCATCGTATCTTTCCTCCAAGCATTATCTTACTTTTGTTCTATATTCGCTGTCCTGCCACAGGATCCTCTCACGCGTACAGGCACTCCCTGGCTGCCTCGGCGTAGGCCGCAATGTTCTCCACCGGAGTCTCGAAGAAATGATCGGCGCAGGAGAGGATATACCCGCCTTCGGATCCAACGGTTTCGAACAGTTTTTGCACGTGCTTGCGAATCGTCTCCGGGGTGCCCCGGGTCAGCACGTTGAACTGGTCCATGCCCCCTATCAGGGCAACCCGTCCGCCTATCTTCTCCTTGTACTCCCAGGGCTCCTGGTTGCCCCCGATCGAGGGGGGGGCCAGAGTCTCGGTGGCATCACATCCGTTGGCCACGATGTGCTCCTCAATACCGAAGGTTCCCCCGCAGGTGTGATAAGTGGCCTTGAAGCCGAGGCTGTGCAGGGCATCGTGCATCTTTCGATCGTAGGTCAGACAGAACTCCTCGTGCAGATCCGGGGAGATCAATGTGGAAGAGCCGGAACCGCCCCCGGTTTCCACAAGATCGAACTTGGCGCCCTTCATGCTCTCGATAAAATCGAGCTTTTTATCCAGAAGAATCCGAAGCAATTCATGTACCCAGTTCGGATCGTCCATGGCTTTGAAGATCAGCTCGGTAACATCCTTCAGGCAGGCGGCATGCTGCCAGCAACCAGCCTGGTCGCCCCAGACGAAGCCGCGTACGATGCCGGCATCCCCCACATTGGCGTAGAACGTCTCCAGGGGTTTCAGATCCAGCCGGGGAACGGGCATGTACTTGCGGATCAACTCCAGATCCTCATCCCGCTTGATCAGGTACTCGGTAATCCAGGTGGTCTTGCGGTCTCCCCCGGTCTTGTAGGTCAACACCCCCTCCGGGGTTGTGATGGTATGGTGGTTGACGCGGTTATCCGGATCACTGGAGATCACCTCCACCTCATCCCGCCATTCAGGGGTGGAGGCTTTGGTATAATCCGCATCCACCAGCCAGAACTGCCCCATATCTTCGAAGTACTGGATCTGTCCGTCCATCCCGAACCTCTTGAAGGCCTCCACGTCACTGATCCCGTCCAGATAGGTATCAAGGTGATAGCCCTGCCATTGATGCACGGAGACGGGCAGTCGGTCCGGTTTTTCCCTGTTCAGAGCACACATCAAACGTTCTTTAGATCTCATGTTGCTTCCTCTTATCCTCTGACAGCCACCAGGATCAGTCTCCCCGGCAGCTGTCGTTGTACACGCCTAGGCCCTCCCCTCCTCCTTGAGGGTTTTCATGTATTCGCTCCATTCCGCAGAGGAGATGAGGTCGTTTTTTCTGAAGTGCTCCCGGGCCTCTTTGAGAATTTTCTCGATCTCCCCCTGTTCTCCATCGGTCAGAGGCGGCTCGACCCGGTGGCTGGAGAGTATTTCCTCCATGCGCTCCCGGGCGTAGTCCACGTCGGTTTTTTTGCCTCCGTTTTTCCACTCCGGATAGGTCAACCGATCCGCGCTCTTGGTCATGACCTGCTCCCTGCTCCACCACCTCCTGGTGTGCGCTTGGCCGAGAAAGTGCCCCGGTATGGGCCCGACCTCGTTGATCATGTCCACCGCCATTGAATCCTCGTCTACCTCAATACCTCCCAGAAACCTCCCGATCATATTGGCGATATCATCATCCAGAACCGCCTGGACCGGGTGAGCGCTGATCTCCCCGTACACGCTGCTGTGGATCTGCACTGCACTGGATCCGGAAATAGCGGCAATGAGACTGGGGATGGTTTTTTCATAGGCGAGCTGGAAGCCGATAACCTTGGCATTGCTCACCCCCGAAGAAGAGGCCACCATGGGGATGCCGTATCGCCGCCACACCTGGTTGTAGGCGGCAAGGTGAAGGGACACGCTGATATCGCCGAAGGCGGGGGCTCCGGTTTTCATGTTCTGGGGCAGGACGAGGTTGGCCACCGCTACCCGCGCCCCGGGCCTAAGCAGCTGCAGAAGCACGATGTAGGGGATGACCTCGGCGTTGCCGGAGATTACAGCCCCGGCGACGCTGGCCGGTGCGGTGCTTCCGGTGGTTGCCCCGTCCCATATCATGCTGGGCAGGTCGTACTCCGCGGCCAGGAAGCAGGCATTGGTCTGATCGGTGTAGCAGGTCAGAGGGGAGGAGGTGTTCGGATTGGCGAAGATCTCCGTACCGATCGCCTTGGCCATCCGGAAGGTAAACCTGTCTATATCGTTATTGGCGATCTCCATGGTCACCTTGGTCGAATGGGCAAGCCTGATCGCCGCACCCTCCATCTCTTTCATGTTTTCAGGGATCCCCTGATAACCGAAATACGGATAGTTGTTCAGAAAATGAACGGTGGGCAGCGCATCCAGCACTCTAACCAGATCGATATATTCCTGTCTGGTGGCAGTGCGAGAATCCCCCGTAGATAGATCCACGATGTCCCTGCCGGGAAAGTTGAAAAACACCGTGTGGTCCAATCCCAGGACCAGGTCGTGATCGGGATTCCTGGATTTCACCCGGAAGCTGCTCGGGCAGCGGCGCAGGCAATCCTCCACCAGGGCGGGAGGAAAACAAACGAGGTTTGTATCAAAATCCACGGCGCAGCCGTTCTTTTTAAATACGTTCAGCGCCTCGTCGTTGTATATCTTCACTCCAGCTTTGGCCAGAACATCGAGGGTACCCTCGTGAATCTGCTCAACCTGATTTTCGCTGATGAGCTCAAATGGTTTAAAACCTCTCAAGAAACCTCTCAGAGCCATACTCTCCTCCTTGCGGCACTCTATCCTTCCGGCATTTTCTCCCGGTACGAATCCTCTACCGGTCGGTGCTTGGTTTCGCTCTCGTGCTCTTCATTTGCCCTTGCCGAGCAGCCGCTCGGCAAGCTGCACCGCGCCCGGTGCGGTGGGGTCATAGCCGTCCGCTCCGATATCCCCGGCAAACTCCTCGGTAACCGCCGCTCCGCCGACCATTACCTTTACCCGTTCCCGGATGCCCTTGCTCTTCAACGACTCTATGACCTTCTCCTGCTCGGTCATGGTGGTGGTCATCAGTGCGGACATGGCGACCAGGTCCGCCTCGTTTTTCTGTACGGCCTCGATGAATGCATCGGCCTTGATACTGACCCCGAGATCGTCGACCTCGAATCCTGCGGCGGTGAGGAGGGTGGTTACCATGGTTTTACCGATATTGTGGATATCACCGAACACGGTCCCGGCGACCACCTTGCCGAGTATCTCCCTGTGGGCGCCCTGCTTCCTGATTTCCTCTTCCAGTACGGGGGTGGCGCCCTGCATCGCGTCGGATGCACCGATCAGGTCCGGCAGCCACAATTCACCGGTTCCGAACGCCTCCCCGATCTCACGGATGGCAACGGTCATGACGTTCATCGCTTCCACCGGGCCGATGCCCAGCTCGATCGCTTTCTGCGCCGAAACCCTTGCCAGCTCGGCATTATATTCGAAAATTGCCTTTCTCAGTTTATCAAGGATGCCTTTCTGTTCGTCAGTCATTCCTTCACTCCTCGTTTTGTTCCGATCCGATTAGTCCGTCTGCCAAGGCGGACAGGATCTCCCCGGCGGCTCCACGGACAATGAGGTCCGCCTGATGATCCAGTGCCGTGGATTGGTTGTTGATGATCGCAACTTTACCGCCATGCCGATGGGTTTCCCCGGGGATTCCCGCAGCCGGATATACCTGCAGAGAGGTGCCCACCGCAATCAGCAGATCCGCTCTGCCCGCCTCGGCGAAGGCCTTTCGGGTCTCCTGCTCCGGCATGGCCTGGCCGAAAGAAATCGTGGCCGGCTTGAGCCAGCCGCCGCACTCCTCACAGCGAGGGCATTCGGTGGAGGGAGCCGGATACCGCTCGAAGAAAGGCAACACCTCCTCCCACTCGAATCGCCTTCGGCACTGAAGGCAGGCGATATGGGCATTGCTTCCATGCAGCTCGATCACCCGATCATCCGGGATGCCCGCTTTCTGATGAAGCCCGTCGATGTTCTGGGTGATCATCGTTTTCAAATACCCCGCATCGAACAGCTGCGCCAGTGCCCTGTGTCCGTCATTGGGCTCGGCATCCCGCATCCGTGGATAGCTTTCGGTCTTCCGCCGCCAGTACTCCCGTCGCGCCGCGGGATCTCGCAGGAACTCCTGCAGCTCGATGGGACGCATCTTGGTCCAGATGCCCCGGGGCCCTCTGAAATCCGGAATACCGCTCTCAGTCGAGATGCCGGCGCCGCTGAAAGCCACCAGATAACGGCTGGAACTCACCAGCGCGGTGAGTTCTTGAGTCTTCAATCCAAGCTTCGGATCCGGATTATGCTCCGCTTGGCTCATAAAAGAGACCTCAGCTTCTCGGATACTACCGGGAATGGGGAAACGGGGCCCCGAGATGACTCGGGGCCCTCATTCTCGAGCTATTCGCAAAGAGACAATCGTTACCTAAGATGCTTTGTTACATGTGCTGGTCGACGTTGGAGGCGTCGATCACGAATCCGTCGATGAGCAGCTTCTTCACGGTCTCCTGGCCCCTGATCTGGCTAACCAGGGCGTTCAAGCTCACCTGAGCCATCTTCTTGTTGTCCTGCTTTACAGTGGCTGTTTGCTCACCGGCCTTGATACTCTTGAGATTGTCGGGAAGTCCGTCGAAACCGTAGACCTTGATCTGGTCCAGCAGGCCCCGCTGCTTGACCGCCGAAAGTCCGGCCAGGGCGCCGGGATCCCAGCAGGCGAATACCGCTATCGTGTCCGGGTTGGCGGCCAGCTCATTGGTGGCCGTCTCCAGGGCCATGGCGGGATCCCAGTTGCAGGCTCGGAATATCACGGTGTAGCCGTTGGCTTCCAGAACCTGCTTGACCCCGTCGCGCCGGGCATCCCCGGTCTGATGGCCCAGGGTTCCACCCAGGATGATGACCTTGCCCGTTTCGGTGGTATCCACGATGTACTGGCCGAGGATCCGGGCCGATGCCAGGTTGTCCGTCTGCGCCAGGGCGCTGATGTGGGGATGGTCGATGGCCGTGTCCACGGCAACCACAGGAATGCCCTTGGCCGCCGCCCGATCCAGGGACTCGCCGAAGGCCCGGTTGTCAACCGCTCCTATGATGATCCCGTCCACACCCCGGTTGATGGCGTTGTCCACCGAGTCTTTCTGCATGGCCGCATCCGCGGTGGTAGGGCTCATATCGATGAGCTCGACACCCAGGACTTCCGCCTCCTCCGCCATGTACTGGGCCATCTGGGCCCAGAAGGGCGACATTCCTCCCGGAAATCCGGTGTAGGCGATGGTAATCTGTTCTTCTCCACCCTCTGCGGGCTTCTCCCCGCCGCCACCCCCTGCGATCGCCACGCCGGCTACGCAGAGAAGTGCCAGTAGAACCATTGCGAACGATTTGAGCATTCTGTTCATACATCACTCCTTTTATTTTTTTCTCCCGTTCGACGAACGGGTACTATGCCTTTGCCTCCCGCCTGCGCTGGATCACGTCCAGCCAGACCGCCAGGATGATCACGATGCCGATAGAGATCTGCTGCCAGGAGGAGCTCACCCCCAGGTGGCTCAAGCCCGCATTCAGGGTCGTGACGATCAGCACGCCAATTACCGTACGCCCGATCCCGCCCACACCGCCGGACAGGCTCGTGCCGCCGATGATCACCGCGGCGATGGCGTTCAGCTCCATACCCACGCCAAAGGCGGAGTTGGTGAAGTTCAGCCTGGCCACGAGGATGATCGCCGAAACGGCTGCGACCAGTCCCCCGATCGTGTAGTAGATGAGGTAGTACTTTTTTACGGGAACGCCGGCCAGGCGGGAAACTTCATTGCTTCCCCCGATGGCGTAGCAGTTGAACCCAACCTTGGTTCTGGACAGAAAGATATACACCAGCAGGAAGGTACCGGCCATGATGCTGATGGGAATCAGGTATCCTTTGCCGAGCATCTGGAAAGCCTCGGGAAAGCCGGACATGTCCTGGTTCATCCCCAGGATCTCGGCCACGCCGCGGAAGGACTTCATCATGCCCAGGGTGGCGATAAAGGCCGGAATGCCCATACCTACGATGATCGCCCCGTTGAAAGCTCCGCAGGCCGCCCCGACAGCCAGGCTGAGGAGCACCACCCAAACCACCGGCACGTCGGCGATGAGCAGCCTGCCGGCAACCACGCCCACCAGGCAGAACAGCGACCCGATCGACAGGTCCAGTCCCCCGGAGATTAGAACAACCGTAGGCCCTGCGGCCAGGGTGCCGAGAATCACCGCCTGGGTGAGAATCGTTTTCGCCGTATCGAAGGTCCGAAAGCTCGATGAGGCAACCACGAATATCAAATAGATGATCACCAGGCCCAGAAGCGGCTGGATGCTCTGCAGCACGCGAGATTTCGTCGCCCTGTTTGCCTTCATACGCTACATCTCCATCGGTTTTGCAGGTTCTCCCGGCTGAACCTCAGTTAACAACAGGCTTGGAGGCTCCGATAGCGGTTCGCAGGATATCCTGCTCCGTGGCCTCGCCCCGTTTGAATTCTCTGGCGATCCTGCCGTGGTACAGCACTACGGTTCTGTGTCCCATCTCCACCGCCTCTTGATAGTCCGAGGTGAGCATGAGGATGCCGATTCCCTGCTCCAACAGCTCGTTCATCAGGGCGTAGACCTCCGCCTTGCCGCGGATATCGATTCCCCGGGTCGGCTCGTCGAACACCAGCACCTTGCTGTGGGTGCCCAGCCACTTGGCAACCACGGCTTTCTGCTGGTTACCCCCGGACAGTTGGTTCGCCTTTGTCTCTCTGCTGGGCGCCTTGATATCGAGTTTCTCCATGAAACTGTCACATTCCCTGTCGATCGCCCTGTGGTTGATGAACCCGGCGGTGGTCAGACGCGCCGCGTTGGGAAGCCCGTAGTTGTCGCGGAGGCTGAGCGCCAGGATCAGCCCCAACGCTTTCCTGTCCTCGGCCAGGTATGCCAATCCCGCCTCGATGGCCCTCTTGGGAGTGGCCAAGTTGATCTTCTGTCCCTCCACATAGACATCGCCGCCGTCGATGGGATCGATCCCGCAGATAGCCCTGCCCAGCTCGGTCTTCCCGGCTCCCATCAGCCCGGTGATGCTGACGATCTCGCCTCTGCGCACATTCAGGGATATCCCGTTGAGAATACTGCCCTGTCGAATATCTTCCAAGCGCAGAGCTTCCTCTTCCCTGGGGGCGCCCATCTCGGGGTATTGGTTTTCGATCCTGCGTCCGATCATGCGCTCGATGATCTGGTCCAGAGTGATATCGGCGACCCGATAGGTGCCCTCATTTTCGCCATCTCTCAGGATGGTCACCCGATCGCCCAGCTCATGGACCTCGGCGTAGCGGTGGGAGATGTAGATGAAACCGACCTGATGGCTGGTTTTCAACTCGTTGATTACCGAAAACAGGTTCTGGCGGGATTGATCCTCCAGCACATCGGTAGGCTCGTCCAGGACAAGCACTTGGGCGTCTTTGATCAACGCCCTGGCTATCTCCACCAGCTTCTGCTGGGTGACGCTCAATGTGCCAACCACCGCATAGGGATCCAGGTCCATGTGAAACTTGTTCAGGTAAAAGGCGGCTTTGTCGTACAGCTCTCTGATTTTGACGAAACCGAGAGCACGGGGTTCCATGCCCAGAAACATATTTCGGGCGATGTCCAGTTGAGGAACCAGATTGAGCTCCTGGTAGATGAAGCTCAAACCCAGATGAAGAGAGTCCGCGGGACTGTGGATATCTACCGCTTCGCCCCGGACAAAAATCTCCCCTTCGTCTTTGGTGTAGGCGCCGCTAAGGATCTTGATCAGGGTGCTCTTGCCCGCACCGTTTTCACCGAGAAGCATGTGCACCTCCCCGGCCTGGAGGGAAAAATCCACCCGGTCCAGGGCAAGTACACCGGGAAAGCGTTTCACGATCCCCCTCATCTCTACGAGAGGCACGTTGGCAGCTACATTATCCATAGATTCCAGCGCTCTTAGAAGTTTTTATACCACAATGGAAAAACCTCTGTCAACAGAACTTGATGAAAATTTAGTATAACGATATACTTCTGTTATGGCACGCCGGCCCACTTTGAAACAAGTCGCCGAAAAAGCCGGGGTCTCTCTGGGCATGGCCGGAAGGGTGCTCGGCAACTACGGATCGTTCAGTGACACCACCAAGAGAAAAGTGACTGAGGCGGCCAGGACGCTGGACTACACACCGAACACAATCGCCCGCTCGCTCAGAACTCAGCTCACAAAAACGATCGGTGTGCTCATCTCGGATATCACTACCTTCTTCTGGACCACTCTGGTGCGGGGAATCCAGGACAAGGCGGGCAAGTCCGGTTACAGCGTAATCCTCTGCAACAGCGATGATGAGTCGGAAAACGAACAGCTGTACCTCTCTACTCTCTTCGAGCGAAATGTGGACGGATTAATCGTATCTCCGACCCCTCACAACCATTCCTACCTCAAGCGCCTAGCCAGGAGTAGAATCCCGATCGTTCTGGTGGACCGCAGGGTCAAAGGTCTGCGGGTACCAACGATCATGACCGACAACAGAACCGGAGCCTATGAAGCGGTCAAGCACCTGATCGATCTCGGACATGAACGCGTCGCCATCATTACCGGCATCCCCGGTGTGGAGACCAGCGAGGAGCGCTTTGAAGGCTACCGGCAGGCTCTCCAGGACAGCGGCATTCCCATCCGCAAAACCCTGATTAAAGAGGGATACTTTCAAAAGGATCGGGCCTTTGCAGCCACGCAAGAGCTTATGCGCATGAAGAGACCTCCCAGCGCGATCTTCGTATGTAACGAGCCTATGGTCAGCGGCTGCATCTTGGCTCTCAAAAAGAGGGACCTGTGCATCCCCCGGGACATCGCGATAATCGGCTTTGACGATCCTGTTTGGACCTCCTACATGGATCCGCCTCTCACAGCGGTCAGCCAGCCGAGTTACACAATAGGTATCCTGGCTTTCGAATATCTGCTGGCCCAGATCTCCGAGAGCGAGAAAGACCGAAAGTACCTTGAGGATGTTATCCTCAAACCGACGTTGGTCATCCGCGAATCCTGCGGAATCAGCTTCAAGAAACATGAATCTCATCCTGCACATGAGCACTCGTAGTCTCTCGCTGAACAACCGCGGCCGGGTACCGGAGTGCAGGGAAACAGCGAGCCGGGATACCCGAAGGGGCTGATCAATAATCGATGAAGGACCGTCCATCCCGTCGGAAGGTTCGAATCGGCAGCCCGTAGAGCTCGGACAGATGCTCCGGGGTAAACAGATCGGTGAATACACCGCTGGTCATCCTGCCTCCCGGAAAAATCAAGACCAGGTGATCCGCCAAGAGGGCCGCGGTCTGCGGATCATGGGTTGTCAGGACCGCTGTTTTACCGGCCTCCCTCCACTCAAGCAGTAGTTCGAGAATGCCTTTTCTGTGTTTCAGATCCAGGTGGTTCATCGGTTCATCCAGCAGGAGCAGCTTCGGCTCCTGGGCGAGCGAGCGAGCCAGGAGCAGCAGTTGTGTTTCTCCGCCGCTCAAGCGGGATATCGACTGGTATTCCAGCGGCAGAATCGTAGTCTGAGACAGGGCATTGGTTGCGATGCGGATATCCCGCTCTCCCGGCGCGGCCAGGGGTTTGAGATGCGGGGCCCTGCCCAGGAGAACGTATTCCAGCACCGTGTACTCGAAGCCGGTCGGTTCTTTCTGCGGGAGCAGGCTCTGGGTCGTTCCCCGCTGCCGGGAAGTGAAGGCTCTCAAATCCGTACCGAACAGAGAGATCCTGCCGGCGGCCGGCTGCAACCAGCCCAGGATAAGATGCAGGAGGGTGGTTTTCCCTGCACCGTTGGGGCCCAGAATCGCTGTAATCGAGCCTTCCGGAACCTGGAAGCTACAGTCGCGGATCTGCGGGGCATCCCCCCCGTGGGTGAAAGATACCTCGGAGAAAGCAACAGCCGACGGATCGCTCACTGTCGAAACCCCTTCCTGGTGAGGATAATGCCGAACAGGATCGCACCCAACAGAGAGCTGAGGATTCCGAGGGGAATCTCCCCGGGCAGCAGCATCCGAGCCAGGGTGTCGCACACAAGACCGAAGCCGCCGCCGATAAGCAGCGAACCGGGAAGAGAGTAGCGCGCATCGGCCCCGAAGATCCTGCGAGCCAGGTGCGGTACGATCAGTCCGAGCCAGAGCACGATGCCGCTGACCGAAATGACCGCGGCCACCGAAAGGGTTGCCGCCACTATCAGCACCAACCGGACCCGTTCCGGTGTCGTACCCAGGGCAAAGGCGGTCTCATCGGAGAGGGTGAGCAGGTTGACCCGCCAGCGGAACAGCAGCAGCAGGGCAAGGCCGCTACAGGCTATCGGAAACACCCAGAGCAACTCGCCCCAGGATATGTGGGACAGTCCCCCAAGCAGCCAGAAGGTAATCTCCGGCAGCTGGGTGAGCGGATCGGCGGCGTATTTGAAGATGCCGATCCCGGCTGTGAACAGGGCGGACACG
>Ga0272441_10003119_pt1 | contig 32176 bp, 23 predicted proteins | sample SSMProp6N_FD_193582 | JGI IMG/M metagenome (GOLD analysis project Ga0272441, IMG submission 193582) | Marine sediment archaeal communities from Little Sippewissett salt marsh, Falmouth, MA, United States - SSM-Prop-6N | ecosystem: Environmental > Aquatic > Marine > Wetlands > Sediment ... | reverse complement strand
CTAATTAATCGCCATTTGTTGATGGAGGACGCCTTGTGGATTTATGATATGAAATTTCAGGATAGTGTATGTATGGGGCGTACGTAAGATATTATTGTTGACTGTGAGTAATTGTTGGACAGCCTCTAAACGTGGTCCAAAACCGAAATTCACCGATGTTGCATGTCCAAACAAGGATTGTTCTGACTACGGGCTTGCCGGCAAAGGAAACGTCGTTGGTAATGGTACCTACACGATCCAATCCGGTAGAGTGCGAAAGTACATCTGTCGCACTTGTGGCAAAGTTTTCTGTGATAGGACAAACACCGCCTTCTACGACCTCCGTACTGAGGACGAAACGGTGGTGCTGGCACTGAAGTTGGTAATGAAAGGTATGAGCCTTAGTGCAATTGGTGAAATTCTTGAAGTTTCGCCTGACACGGTAAGGCGATGGGTTTCAAGGGCGGCAGATCACTGTGAAGAAGTGGATAACGTCCTTCTAACGGGTCTTGACGTACCAAAAGTTGAACTCGATGAGTTGTGGGCGATCAATCAAAAAAAATAGTGCCCAGGATGGACGAATACGAAGACGAGGGAACGTGGGTTTGGGCAGGTCTTGTTTCAAAATACCGTCTGGTGATCAGCCACTTTGTCGGAGAGTGGAAACAGTACGTGGCAGATAAAGTTGTAGCCATGACGAGCAGACGACTTAGTTCTATGCCACTTTTTGTAACTGATGGGCTGAAGTTCTACACTAAAGCATTGTTGAAACAATATGGCAAGTTGGTGGAATTCTCACCCACAGGTAAGAGGGGGCGACCTAAAAAACCAAAAGTTGTTCCAGACGAGAACCTGAAGTATGCCCAGATTATAAAACGGAGGAAAGGCGGGCATATTAGTAAGGTAGATAAGAAAGTAGTCTTCGGGAAAAATGTCAACCACAAAATGGTATCAACAAGCCTTATAGAAAGACAGAACTTGACATTTAGGCAAGACAACAACCGCATCTCAGGAAAAACGTTGGGATTTTCAAAGAAGATCAAAGAGCTGGCCAATCAAATGACGTTATACTTCGCCAACTTCAACTTCTGTAGACCACACGGATCATTGAAAAAACACTTTGATGAATGTGGAAGGGTTCGAAGAAACTGCCCTGCGAAGGAATATGGACTGATCGACCACAACTGGACATTGCGGGAACTACTTACATACCCCTACCACAAAATATCAACCAACTGAGAAGTGACTACCAAGTTGGTAGGTAGAACCTCAACATGTGGTTGATATTTCACCCAGAATACGAAGCCATGGGTTCAATTTAACGTGAGTTTGAAGAGAGTGCATGTTCAATCAGGGCAAACAACAAAAACGTTAGCTGAAAATCCCGTTGAGATTATCTCCATAAAACATCAACCAGATCAGACGTCACTACCCAGTGACCGAAGTTGCTTGAAATCTGCTCTTTGAAACAGGTCGCACAACCCATCACGAAATAGGGTTACTGATGCCGATTGAATGGAGCTAAACACATACGATTTCTGGATGGTGCCTGAGAATGTGAGATATCACATGTGCGCATACATTTTTGTTTTGTTTTGGGTAGTAGACCGATTTCGCCTGCAACAAAACCGCATGAGGAAACTTATTAGATCCTAAGTTCCACCTTCTCGAAAGTTCCTACCTTCCAGGAACTTCACCATTTTGTAAAGCATGAAGTTGTAGGGCGTAGGTATATTTGCGTTTTCGCCCAACCTGATGATCGCGCCACTAAGGGCCTCGATCTCGGTAGTCTTCCGGGCGCGAAGGTCCTGCAAGGTCGAAGATTCGTGCTCTTGCGTGGGTGGGAGTAGCAGCTCATAAAAGGCCGAGATATAATCGTCGGCAGAATCCCAATGTGTATTGTAACCGTGCGCGCCCATCACCACGAAAATCTCCTTTATGACCTCTTCCATGATCGATCTCGTGTATGTGCATTCACCAAGGACCCCATAACGGACGTTGAAGATTGCGCCAAGAGGATTTAGCGCGCAGTTGTATAGCATCTTGGCCCAAAGGTCCCGTTCTACGTTTGGGACCACCTGGCACGGAATGCCGCCCTGGTCGATCGATCTGCTGAGAGGCTCCATAAAGGCGAGATCGTTTCCAAAGAGGCTTCCTATGTGGATTGAGTCTGCATGAACGGTGACCTCGACCACATTTGGCTTTGGCCTTTGAAAGCCGGTAATCACCCGAGCGCTGTAAACCCTCTCCTTTGGAAACCGGGCAGCAAAGATCTCGGCGTTGCCCCATCCGTTCTGAAAGAGGACTATCTTGCCCACATCGCCCAAAAGAGTTGTGCGACTCAATAGATCTTTTGCAGCTTCCAAAGAGTCGTGAGATTTGGTGCAGACCAAAACGTAGTCGTAGCTTTCTTCTGGCAGATCTTCCAGTGATGAATAGCTTCCAAACTCATCCGGGTTTGCACTGTAATCGCCAAATATCCCCGTTCTCACAAGCCCGTCACGCTTCAGGGCGCCGATGGTCTTTTCTCTTGCGACTATGTCCACCCAATCACCGAATCGCAAGAGGCAACTTGCAATCCCAAGCCCGACAGCGCCACCTCCATAGATCAAGATCCTCAAAACAGATCCTCCTCGCGTTTTCTCTAACTCAAGACATATTTCACGTCTTCCCTCACCCCGCCATTTCACGACTGCCATTTCACGACTGCCATTTCATGATCGCAAGCGTCCAAGCCATCTTCAAGGTGGGGACTGAAAAGATGAATCTGAAAATAGGCAGAAGGGCGATGATTGGCCTGATCCTGAAAGAACAAGACGCGTCACCCTCGAAAACTTCGTCCTCAAAAGAGGATTCGATCGTTATATCTGCTGAGTCAAGTACATTGAAAGGGGCCGCTACTGACCACAAAAACCCGAAAACAATGCCGGTATCTGCAGGATCTTCAAAGCCAACTTTAAGACTGACTTTGAGATAATGGACCTCAATGGCCCGGGCAGTTCCCAAAGCCAGACGTTCCAGGTTTCGCATCAATCCTTCAGTCCGAAGAATAGACAATCCCTTTTTGCCCGTGATCCATTTCCCCCCCTTTTTTCCGTCAGACCGATCCATCCCTTCGTCTTCGATCTTGTCTTTGGGAGGTACCTCTTTTGTTGTCTTCTTCTTCTTCTTCTTCTTCTCGCTTTTTTCGCCGGAGGTCAGATCTTTCGGGTCCAGATCTTTTGAAATCAAGCCAAAGAGCCAAACAACCCTTATTTGAGACTTGGAACTTTCATCCCAACGCCACATGGCTTTGATGTCTACCGGAACCAGGAGCAAAAAGACTAGAAATATGAAGAGTGCCAGGAAGAACACTGAAAAATGGATCCCCGTAAAAGATGGAAGGTTGATGGTGGAAATAGGCATGAATACCTTCAAACTACGTCAATTACCTTCCCTTTTTCTTTTGATTTGCGCTCTTTTTTCGCCTCTTTTCCTTTTTCCCTATCCTCGATCTCGCTTTTGATCAGTGAAGGAATCTTTTCCACCACGCTCTCGATCACTGAGGTCCTTCCGTCTCTGATCGGGGCCACTCTCACCTCGTCTTTCTCTATCACGATCACGGCCACTGGCTTGATCCTAAATCCACCACCTGCACCGCCACCTGCATCCTTTCCGTCCTTTCCAGGTCCGGCACCTGCACCAAACCCTGCACCTACGCTCAATAGAGGGATGACGGTCTTTTCATTCGCAGTTATGGGATCGCCGATTACGGTCTTGCTCGTCAAAAGCTTCTCCATCTCAAGGATTGCCGCCTTCAGCAACGATTCAACATCGCTCATATTTAACCACTGCATTATATGAGCCACCAATCAGTTTTAAACTTTTTGATATCATCGATCGAAAAATAATTGCGAGATTGTATTCAATGCAGAAGAACAATACGGAAATGAATCAAACCACCGAAAATCGAGATGTCCGAAGTTGAGAAAATGGTGCCCAGACCCGGATTCGAACCGGGGACATCCAGATCTTCAGTCTGGCGCTCTCCCGGACTGAGCTACCTGGGCACAGATTGGTGGGCTCGATGCGATTCGAACGCATGATCCCCGCCATGTCAAGGCGATGTCATAACCAGCTAGACCACGAGCCCACACCTTACAGGTGCCCCCATCGAGCTTTTCAAAGATAAACTCTTCGGTTGGAGTGCGAGAAAAGAACCATTACGGCAGACTCAAACGCGCCTACAACCAAGAAACAATTATAGCCGAAAACCAATTCGATGAAGCTAATTGGTTCTCGAAAGATTCATGCTTAACGATACGAATAGGTCAAATCTCAAACTAATCGGCCCTTACCAGAATAATGCTTAACGATAAGAGTCGACCAAATCTCAAACTCTTAACGAGTCTAAGACTTGTCCCGACGGTATCGTTAAACGCTATACTTTTATATCCCGATGGTACTCTTTGAGCGCCTTTATGGTGATTTCGCCCTTCTTTGCGATCTCAATGGCCTGAGTCGCGGCTCTTGCGGCCTGGACCGTGGTTATGTAGGGGACGTGATAATCCACTGCGCTTCGCCTGATCTGGAAACCGTCTTTCACAGATTGCTTGGTGGTGGGGGTGTTTATTATGAGATTGACCTCTTCGCGCTTCATGTAGTCCAAAACGTTGGGACTGCCATGATAGATTTTCTTGATCTTCTCTACGGGAATTCCCTTGGCGTTGAGGAAGTCTGCAGTTCCTTGGGTGGCGATGATCTTGAGGCCCGTGTCTGAGAGCTTCTTTGCAACTTCGCCGATCTCATCTTTGTCCTCATCTCTTACAGATATGAAGACGATCCCGTCCATTGGAAGGGCGTTATCGGCGCTCAGTTCGGCCTTGAAGAAGGCAAGTCCTGGAACATAATCTATCCCCATCACTTCGCCAGTGGATCGCATTTCGGGTCCGAGAAGGCTATCTGCACCAGGGAGCTTGTCGAATGGAAGGAGAACTTCCTTGACTGAGACATAAGGAATCTTTGGCTCTTTGGTATACCCAAGCTCTTCTAAGGTGGACTCGGCCATCACGCCTGCTGCGATCTTGGCAAGTGGCAGTCCCACAGTCTTTGATACGAACGGTATCGTCCTGCTAGACCTTGGGTTTGCCTCTAAGACGTAGACCTCGCCGTCCTTGTAGGCCATCTGGATGTTCAGGATGCCTTTGACGTCTAGTGCAAAAGCGATCTTCCTGACGTAGTCACGGACGGTGTCCATGACTTCAGGCGACAAAGTCTGGGGCGGGATGACGCAAGCGCTATCGCCAGAATGGATTCCCGCCTCTTCGATGTGTTCCATTATGGCCCCTATGAGGACATCTTTGCCATCGGATACCGCGTCCACATCGATCTCGATCGCGTCTTGGAGGAAGTCGTCGATCAGGATAGGATGTTCTGGAGAGACCCTCACAGCTTCCCTCATGTAGACTTCCAGCTCTTTTTCGTCGTAGACGATCTCCATCGCCCTTCCGCCGAGAACGTAGCTGGGTCTCACAAGGACGGGGTAGCCAATCCTCTTGGCTTCGGCCTTGGCCTGATCTGGGGACGTGGCGTATCCGGCCTCGGGCTGGGGTATCCTCATTTCCCTGAGTGCCATGTTGAACCGCTCTCTGTCTTCTGCCATGTCGATGTTCTCGGGACTGGTTCCCAAGATCTTGGTATCAAAGCCACGGCGAGCGATCTCTTTTTCGAGAGGATCTGCAAGGTTCACCGCAGTCTGGCCACCAAACTGGACCATGACGCCGTAGTACCGTTCCTTCTCGATGATGTTCATCACGTCTTCCAAAGTCAGAGGCTCAAAGAAAAGTTTGTCAGAGGTATCGTAATCGGTGGAGACCGTTTCAGGATTGTTGTTGACGATGTGAGCTTCCTGGCCCAGTTCCCTCAGAGCTAAAACTGCATGGACCGTCGAGTAATCGAACTCGATTCCCTGACCGATCCGGATGGGGCCAGACCCTATGATTAGGACTTTCTTGTTATCGGTAGGCTCAAGCTCGCATTCGTCTTCGTAAGTGGAGTAGTAGTAAGGGGTCTTGGCCGCAAACTCGGCTGAGCACGTGTCCACCATCTTGTAGGTGGCAGTGATCCCTTCTGCAAGCCTCATGTCGGTGATCTCTATTCTGGTCTTTCCGACCAGCTTTGCGATCCGCTCGTCGGTAAAGCCCATCTTCTTGGCTTTCTTGAGGGTCTTTGCCGAGAAGTTCTCTTTGACCACGTCTTCCATCTCGATTATGTTCCCTATCCTCATGATGAAGTAAGGATCAATCAAGGTGAGTTCAGTTATTTCGTCCACGGAAAAGCCGCGCCTGAGCGCTTGGTAGATGGCAAAGAGCCGCTCGTCTGTGGGGACTTTTAGGAGATGTCTCACGTCGTCATCGGTCCAGGTGGTGTACTTGCCCTCGTAGCCAAAGTCCATCTCGATGTCCAGAGATCTAACCGCTTTCATCAAGGCCTCTTCGTAGTTGCGGCCGATGGACATGACTTCTCCAGTGGATTTCATGGCCGTTGTCAGAGTCTTGTCGGCCTTGACGAACTTGTCGAAAGGCCAGCGCGGGATCTTCATCACGACGTAGTCTACCACCGGCTCGAAAGATGCAGGAGTCTCGCCGGTAACGTCGTTTTTGATCTCGTCGAGAGTCATTCCGATGGCGATCTTCGCGGTCACCCTCGCTATGGGATAGCCTGTAGCTTTAGAGGCGAGCGCAGAGCTTCTCGAAACCCTCGGGTTGACCTCGATGATCCGATACTCGCCGTCTTTGGCTGCGAACTGGATGTTACATCCGCCCTCGATCTTGAGCGCCCGGATTATGTTTATGGCAGCTGTCCTCAAGACCTGGACTTCTTGGTCTGAGAGCGTCTGGATTGGCGTGACGACTATGGATTCGCCGGTGTGGATTCCCATCGCGTCCATGTTTTCCATGTTGCAGATGGTGATGCAGGTGTCGTTTGCGTCTCGCATCACCTCGTACTCTAGCTCTTTCCAGCCCTCGACGCTCTCTTCGAGCAGGACCTGGTTTATCCTCGACCTTTTCAGGCCCATCTCCACGATTCTGAAGAAATCGTCCTCGGTCCGGCCAACGCCCCCGCCGCTTCCGCCAAGAGTGTAAGCGGGCCGTATGATCAATGGAAGGCCGATTTCTTCCATGACCTCTCTTGCCTCTTCGATCGAGTTTACGGCTTTGCTCCTTGGGACGGGCTCGCCGATCCGTTCCATCGCTTTCTTGAAGAGGTCTCTGTCTTCAGTCTCCTGGATCGCATTGACCGAGGTTCCCATAACCTCGACGCCGAATTTGTTGAAGACGTCCATCTCAGCAAGTTCGCTCGTAATGTTTAGGCCGGTCTGGCCGCCTATCCCTGCGATGATGCCGTCGGGCCTCTCTTTTTCGATGATCTTGGCGACGACTTCTGGGACCAGGGGTTCGATGTAGATTATGTCGGCCATCTCTGGGTCAGTCATGATGGTGGCGGGGTTGGAATTGACCAGGACGACTTCGATTCCTTCTTCTCGTAGGGATTTACAGGCTTGAGATCCCGAAAAATCGAATTCGGCTGCCTGGCCAATCTGGATTGGACCGGATCCGATGAGCATAACCTTCTTTATGTCAGGTCTTTTTGGCAACGCTAGATCACCTCTTCTTTGCAAGCGTCTTTTGAACGGTGCTAAAGAACGTCTCTCTGGTACAGAGGGGGCCAGGACAAGCTTCTGGATGGTACTGGACCGCCATGATGTCTAGATAGTTGCTCTTTATGCCCTCCACGGTTCCGTCGTTGGCGTTTACTTGCGTTATCTTAAGGCTGGTTCCTTCGACCGATTCTGGGACCACTGCGAAGTTGTGGTTCTGGGATGTGATGTAGACGATTCCGCTTGCCAGGTCTTTTACTGGCTGGTTTCCGCCGTGGTGGCCGAACTTGAGCTTGTAGGTTTCAACGCACAAGGCAAGGGCGATCACCTGAAGGCCTAGACAGATTCCAAACAAGGGGACTTCGCCTGCGAAATGTTTCACCACGTCTATTGCGTTGGTGGCGCATTCGGGGTCTCCTGGACCGTTAGACAGGAATATCGCGTCGGGTTCGTATTTTTCAATCTGAGATATCTTGGTATCTGCTGGCACCACCCTTACGTCAAAACCGTATTTAGAAAGTGAATTTAAGATGTTCCTCTTGATCCCGAGATCCACGACCACTATCCTGGGGCCGTCACCGGGAATCCTGTAAGGCTCTTTGCAGGTGACGTTGTTTATGAGGTTTAGAGAAGAGATGTCAGGCTGTTCTCTTGCCATCTCCACAACGTCCAGGCTATTCACCTCAGAGGCTTCACCAACTGCAAGAGCTGCTTTCATCGCTCCTTTAGTTCTGATCTTGATGGTGAGCATTCTTGTGTCTAAGCCGTGTATTCCTGGAATCCCCTCGTCGTTCAGGAATTGATCAAGGGTTCTTGTGGCGCGGTGATGATGGGGTCTATCCCAGATCTCTTTGCAGACCATCGCAGTGGTGTGGATGTGATCTGACTGAAAAAGGTCGCCGCTTACGCCATAGTTTCCCATGAGAGGATATGTAAACATCAAAAGCTGTCCCTTATAAGAAGGATCGGTGAGCGCCTCTTCGTAACCCGACATGACCGTTACGAAAACCAGTTCGCCGGAGACGACGCCAGGTGCTCCGAAACCCACTCCTTCCACTTTGGTACCGTCTTCCAACCCTAAGACGCCAATCATAGTATCGCCACCTCAAGTAGTGAAGTGATCTAAATAGGTTTCGACGGGGACGCGGGGGTCCCGAGCAAAGATGGGATGGAAAAAGAAAAGGGGGATATGAGAGACATTAGATGTGCAACAAGCCCGAGAAACTACGCTGATGACAGCGCAGTATAAATCGGCAAAAAAAGAGGGCAGGTGCTTGAAAAGCGAAGATCAAGCACCTTCATTTTCCTACCACTTGATCACAGCAGGCTCGGACCAATGAGTTGTTCCACCGCCAGATGACCAACTGGCGATGGCCCAATTATCCCCAATATTACCTCCTGTATCTTGTTCTTCTACGGTGGCATTTAGGTGGATCGATATTGCATCACCAGGATCCATCTCCCCAATTTGCCAAGTTATGTTCTGAGCAGGTCTGGTACTTGTCGTGTTACGCAACTTAATACATGGTGAATCCGACAATGTCAGCGGATTAATTTCACCACCAACGATATCTATTTTGAAGGGTGAGGCGTAATTCCAGCCCACGGGTAGAACGTCGGTGACGTTAACTTCGTCGGCGATTTCATTGCCGCAACTCTTAACTATGATCTCATACGTTACGTTGGCGCCAGTGTCATCTTGACTGACTATGCTCTTTTTGACACTTATGTTAGCACCCGTTGTTATGGATTCATCTCCTGTGGATTCATCTCCTGTGGACTTAGTTACTAGAGGTGGAAACTGGGGGATGCCCTGGTAGATGCATTCATAACCTGGGCAGCTATCTTCAGAGCAGTTAAATGAATTATCGAAAGTCCTTGTGCAGCTCTTGTTTATCGTGCTGTTTATCGAGTACCTACCTTTGGTAGAGTCGAGAGGCGGACACGGGATCATCTCTCGATCAGGTAATTGAGGTCCCGGCTTCAACGTGTTGTAAGTGCCCTCATTTGGCCAAAAGAGGGGATCGTCCGGATTGATATCGTTGAATTCTCTAGTTTCCTCCTCAAGCTGACCTCCACCGCCGATACAACATGGTAGCCAATCACCATCGTCCCCTTCGTCACCACCAGTCTCGAACTCACCAGGAATCACTAGTTTATTGTTTACCGTGAGGTTACCTCTCATCAATGCAGTCTGTTCCCAGTCAATCCTTCTAGATCCAGTTTTGTTCGTCCATCCAGTAGCATCCCAGATCTCGACAACACCGTCGTCAACTTCTGCATCAAAATCAAACATGTAAAAATTACCGACATTGATTTGCACGCCACTATCTGCACATATACGAGATGAATTATAGCTCTTTTTCAGATCTCCTAGATCATATGAACCAGATGATGACTGTGTTCGTGCACCGCCCCGGGATGGGCCGCTCAGATTTATAGGGCCTGAGAACTTAACGTAGCTGAAATTATCATATCGTATCTTCTTCCAAGCAGATATTGCTCTGTTGTTGGGAAAGAAACCCTTTGCATAGAACTCAGTGAGACCTTTGGTGCCACTAAAGTTGACAGTCTGATTGTAATCTAGTGACGAAAAGTTGTTTTCCGCAGAAGAATTGTAGGTAATTTCATCTTTGAACTCTATGATATTGCCAACCAGGTAGTTCATGGACCCCGCCTTAACTCCTCTGGTATAGCCGCTTTCCTCTAATTTAGGATCTTTCAAATAGCTGTAATGCATCATTGTTGAGTCGTTGTCTCTGCTACTACACTCGAAAGTACAGACAAATTCCGTTGCAGAGACCGTTGTAAATAGTATAGCCAGAAGTACAAACATCAGTATGGTGTTTCTAATCGCCATCACCACCTTCATGAACATTATGATTAGGTAATATATTATATCGATTTTTTAAACAAATACAACCTTCGGATCGAAACTGACAGCTTCCTTCTTCGTCTTTGGGTCCCAATAACGGGGTCCGCCCCTTTTTGGCCAGATGGCAAGCACAGCAGATGACCCTCCACTCTTTGGACGCCCAATCGCCACTCCAACGGAGCAACCTGGGTAATACCGTCGGACATGGGCAAATGCCCAAAGAGCTTGATCTTCATCGGTCCACCTCTCTTTAAATGCACCAAAATCCGACGTATCATGTTTTTCTCTGCACTTGAATTTCCCTTTGTTGTACAACTCTTTTTCGAGATATTCTAAGACACCTGGGCCATCCTCCTTTTCAGGCTTTGTCTCATAAATCAGTCGTTTAGTATCTAATTTAAAAATCCCTCCAAATCTCTTCAAAGAGCTTTTTTTAAGATTAGTCGGAAACGATATAACAATCTTAATGTCATGGAATCCAGATTTGCCACCCTTTAGTTCCCCTTTTGACTTTTTCGTCTTTTCATTCTCTATTGGATCCCAAAGCACAGACTCAAGCCCATCTGGACCATTATACCAAAATATATTCACAGCATGGCGTTTATCTTTTGATTTCACATATTCAGCGTACCCACCGGCCACACCTATAAGACAGCCTGGGTATTTGAAACGAGCATGAGCCATCCCCCAAAAAGCCCTGTCTTCACAATCGTAGTACTCTGGTATATGTTCTCCAAAATCAAGCGTCTGGAGATAATCCATAAATTCATCTTTGGTAACGCCTTTTACAACATCACCTTTACCAATTATCCCTTCAGCTATATCTCGCTCGATAAGTCCAGTATCCAACCCGGTATTGCCCTTCTTAACGGTAACGATAGTTTCGGAATTACGGATACTCTTTGGAAGTGTCCTGGTACCTACAGGATTGATGATTGGCGGCATCTTTTTTTTGAGATTATTCTTAATTCGATCAAGAGCTGTAGTTTTGCTAGAAGACATATGTATAACTTTGATTTTCATCATATATTAACATACCTCTTTGCCCATTAACTCGAACAGTTTTGAATAAGTGTTTAAAGATTTTAATAATATATATATTGCAGCAGCACACTCCACTGCAATCAGTGGGGAATGCTTCAGGGCCACACGCAATTTGATTTATAAATATTAATACAAGCGTGGTATCGCCTAGCAGGTATCATCCTTCCATACCTTCACGGAGATCGACGCGGACCAAACTCTGTTTCTTGTCTTCCTCCTTGGAAACCCAAACAATTATAAGAAGGCGGCTGTCAAAAGGGCTGAGAGGTCTACCGGCCCCCTTGAAGGGTCAAAGGCAGGTTCTAGATGGCGACGATAGATGAACAGATACAATTGATCGAAGATGAGATCTTCAAAACCCAGAAGAACAAGGCAACCGAGCACCACATAGGAAAGCTCAAGGCCAAGATAGCTAAGCTCAAAGCCCAGCAAGAACTTCAGAAGATCAAAGGTGCCGGAGGCGGAAAAGGCTATTTCGTCAAAAAATCGGGCGATGCCACCGTCGCTTTGGTGGGCTACCCTTCCGTTGGAAAATCCAGCCTTTTAAACAAGATTACCGGAAGCGATGCTGAGGTGGGCGCATATCAGTTCACCACGCTCGAAGTGATTCCTGGGGTCATGGAATACAAAGGTGCCAAGATCCAGATCTTAGACATGCCCGGCATCATAGAGGGCGCATCCAGGGGCAAAGGCCGAGGACGAGAAGTCATAACGGCCGCAAGAGCCGCGGACATAATCTTGCTATTGGGCGATATCTACAACTACCGACTGGATCTTCTGGAACGAGAGCTCTACAACGCCGGGATCAGGTTGGACAAAACACCGCCCGACATACACCTGACACAATCAGACAAAGGCGGCATAATCGTTCGATCCACCATACCCCTGACCAAGATGACCGAACTTGAGATTGCCGAGATTCTCCGGGCTTACGGGATCGTCAGCGGCATCATCACTATCAGAGAAGACATTGATACCGACACTCTGGTCGACTTCTTGGCTGGCAACAGGATTTACGTGCCTCAAATAGCCGTGATCAACAAGATCGATATGGAGTACGAGGGCGTGAAGGATGACATCAAAAAGACCATTGGACGTGACTTCGCACAGATCTCTGTGGAAGCTGACGTGGGCATTGATGAGCTAGTCGATCAGATTTATCAACGGCTCGGGTTCATCAGGATCTATCTCAAACCCCAGCGTGGAAAAGCGGACATGGATGAACCCTTGGTAATACTGGAAGAGTCCACGGTCAGAACGGTCTGCGAACACCTGCACAGGGACTTTGTCAAGCTTTTCCGCTACGCCAAAGTCTGGGGAAAGAGCGCTAAGTTTCCGGGTCAGTCTGTGGGACTGGATCATACCCTTTTGGACGAGGATATACTCACCATATTGGTCAAAGGATCTTAAGCTCGCTGGTCGCCAACCAAAAGTCGGTTTTTAGGGGCCAAGAACTTCTTCGAATATCTGAAACTCCAGGTCATAGAGCGCTCCAAGGTCGTACCCCAGGTTTCCGGTCGACGGATCGCTTTTCGAAGATCCCATATAACCTGGCCGTCCTCCTAACCCGTCTTTGAATATGTGTGATTCTGCAAAGAGGACGAACTTGCCGTCATTATGGTTCACTTCTGCAAGGACTGTTCTGTTCTTTGCGGACAAAAGTTTCGTTCCGCCCACGATTTCCAAACCAGAAGGGCTGATGGGAAGTTTATCTCCTGCCAAATCGCGAACTTGATCGTCTTTCGTCTGATTTTTCTGACCACTCGTCTCGTTTACGATGTGGACATTCATCCCGAAGGATCGGATCAACTCTGATCCTGCATCCGGATCCTCAGAATCTATCATCAGCAACACCGAGTTTCCCTCTCGAACGTACTCTTGGAGCAAAGCCACTTCTTCATCGGAAAATGGCTCTGTTGGTTCTATTATCACCAGGATCCTGCCCTTCGCCATGGCCTCTTCCAGATCGCTCTCAAGAGAAGGCGTGAAATTGACCCTCTGGGTCCATATGAAAAACGTCTCGTAATCTCCCTCTTCTCCTTTCGAGTTCACCACTGGTCTTGAATGGCCAATATCGAAACAGACTGTGCTATTTTTATCATAATACTGGCTTGGGATCGAGTCTTCGACCTCGGAAGAGAAGGTCAACAACGCACCGCTTGCAGATAAGGCGGCTATCGTCAATATCAATGTCAGTGCCGCCATTCTTCTCTTGCCACATGCGCCTTCATCCGGTACTCTTTCGCCCGGTACTCTTTCGCCCGGTACTCTCTCACCTGGTACGCTTTTTCCTCTCAGGAAGTATGCTCCACACAACGAGAAGATCAAGCCCAGCAAGAGCATGACCGACCTTCCATGTTCATGCCGATTGCTCTTGTTGAGGTACTCCATGCATCCTGCAATCAGGTTTGGAGTGCCTCCAAAGAAGATCCTGAAGTTGGATATGGTAGTTGAGTCAGAGAACGCCACAACCCTTCCTTTGCCGTACTTGAGCGCCACGGCTTGATAGATCAGGCCCCACGTGGTGTCAGTGACCTGTGTCGGATCATTTCGCCTCGTCTCCCTGAAAAATCCGGTCGAGGCGTACTCGCCAGGAACTGCGCCCAATCCGAACCCCAACATCACGGGTTCGGACCACAAAGGCGCTTTTATGCTGCATCCGGTCATGAAGTCAAAGTGGGTCATGTACCGTTCGCAAGGGTGGGAAATGTACCCTCGCTCGTATGTGTAGAGCCTTCCGTCTTGAGTGTTGACGCTGTCAAACCCAAACTCGATCCCGAAATTTCTCGATATCTGGTTCAGGTTTGTTCCAGAACCTGCAAAGTTGGTGTGGTCGCCTATGAGGAAGAGACCTCCGCCCCTCTCGACGAAGTCCCTTATCGCCTCGACCTCTTCGGGCTCGTAACGGGAAGGCGTCTTTATGATCAGTATGTCGTAACCATCCAATATTTTGGCCGTAATTCTATCAGAAACGATCTCTGGCGACACCTTCGTTACACCTGGAACCTGCCAGGCTTCATAGGAATGGCTCACAATTCTATCCACATCGTAAGTCTGATCGAGCCACTCAATCATATTGTATGCATTGTAAGTTGAGTTCGTTCCATACCATTCTTTGTCCAGCACAAGGGTGGAAAACTCCCAGACAGAGTGGATCTCGTCGACGAGAACTCGTCCGTCTTTCTCAATTCCTGGATCTTGAAATAGAGCGGCACCTGCAATGGCGAAGAGCCCGATGAAAAGAGCCGCTGCGCCGATAGCGTTTTTTTTATTCAACTTTAACTCGAAATCGAGCCTGAAGTCGAGCTTGGTATTGGATGGGGAATAGAGGCCTGCAAGTATGAGGACTAAAGGCGCGAAGCTTGCCCAAAGCCAGATGGACCCTGTGAAAATCTCCATTCGTTCGACCGGAACCGGCGGCATATCGGTTGCAAAGAAGAGGTGGAGCAAAACCAAGAATCGGAGGCAAAGATATAGAGCGCTCACACCAACCAGGCCGAAAATCCGTTTCAACAACTCCTGTCTATTTTGTGATGCGAGCCCGATCAGGATGAGGGCTCCGCCGAATATGAGGATCCAAGGATAAAACCCAAGCTTTTCGAGGGTTACTGTGATTGGATACGTCTGACCAAGCCCGTATACGAAAATTATTCCTTCATTCGATGCGGCCGCAAGTCCAGTCAAGTTTGATGCGAAAGATAAGATTGGTGCGAGTACTCCAAAATCGTGATGAGATGGTGCCGTTATGTAATACATCGCGAGAACCAGGGCCTGAAATCCGAGGGTGATTCCTGTAAAGAGCCCACCAAGCAAGATCGACCAGATCCAGTAGCCTCTAATATCCTGGCCCTTATTACTGTGACCTCTTCTATTATTGTCCCTACTGTTGTGGCCCTTGAGCCAAAGCGCCTTTGTTCCTGTGCCGACGAAGGCCAAAAATAGCGCTATTGATGCGATTATCAATCCTGTGTTGTAAGGGCTTGGTATGACGAGAGAAGATATTGCCATCGGGACGGCTGCAAAGACGAACTTTTGGTTCCAGGAGACTTCCGCCTTCCAAAATCCGATAATAGAAAGACAAATTCCCGCGAGGAGCATGATCAAGGCCGCTTTGGTGTCAAGGCTGGGTCCGTATATCTCCAAGTTAAACAGCCAGAAACCCGTGAGTGGAATCAACGAAAGCCAGAGCACCCACCTCATTATTTTACACTCCCGTATCTGGCCAATATCCCGCGCAAGAGCTCGATGTTGCCCAACCACTGGAGCTGGTATTGTTCCCTCGTCTCCCTTCCTGGAAGCGTGAGGTGTTCGAGGTTCTCGTTGAGCAGGAAATGAGAATCTCCTATCAGGACAGCCGTCCCTTCGCCAAAGGGTCTGGCTGCGATCAGGTTGTAGCCAGATCCTTCGTACTCCAGCCAGACTATGGGCTCGTAATCTTTCCAAGACCTGACCGGATGAGCCTCCATGAACTTGGGTTTGTGCCAGTACACCGCCAAATCTTCCGGAACCACGGTGCCTGTGCCTTGACCGTGAGTTTCCACAATCCATGGGGGGGATCCTAAGGGGATCTTGCTGATATCTAGGTCGAATAGATCGAGCACCGGTTCGAGCGGTCCCTTGTTTGTGTACCCTGAGCTGATGATGAGAAGGCCGCCGCCTTCTACGAAGTTCCCGATCATGCCGGCCTCTTTGTGGCTGTAGGGTTTGGTTGGGGCGATGATCACGAGTACGTCTCCTTCCAACGTTTCGGAAAAGTTGCCGTCCTCAAAGATCAGAGGCATGTAGCCGTTTCTCATCAGATTCGTCGTCAATCCACCGATGCTGCCGGGATTGTACCCGGCCAGGTCAAACTCGTTTACATGAGAGCGATCTATCCAGGCGATGTTGTCGCACCTATCAAGAGTGGGTGTTGACAACCCGTTTATGGCACCTGAAATTGCGAGAGTGATGACCAGGATTAGAGCAAAAGTTGCCTCTTGCTTTGTGGAGGTCTGTGATTCATTTGATATCTGTGATCGATTTGAGGCAGAGAAGTGCCTTAATGACAGGAAAATGAGTCCCAACGACGATAGCAGTGCGAGGCCGACCAAGTCGAGAGTCTTTGGATGAAAGGCGCCCTCGCCCATAAGCCACGTGATCGAGTTTTCCACGAGCCTGTACCTCTTTGGCACCCCTGAGTTGAAGACGTAAGATGTATCTCCGAAAACGAGAACCTTCCCTTCGCCGTAAGTGTCTGAGGCTGCGAGGACCAGATCTCCCAAAGTTTCGCCCTTATCATAAGTCCTGTTTCCGAGGCGGCCCTGCGCCTTTGGATTTGGATCGTCCGAAAATCCGTACCGGCTGAGGAAAAGGGGCCTTGCATCGTCGCTGAGGTCAAGAGATGCACCCACCGAGGTGGTGGTGATATGGGTGAGGTCTCTTGTCACCGGATGAGGAAGTGCCGTTACAGCGTGCTCCCAGTTTCCTAAAACGTAATCGGCGGTATCTGGGCGGATCCTTATTCCTGTTGGGGACAAAACCTCGTTGAGGTAGTCTCTTCCCAACTCGAAGTCGTCATCCTTTACAAACATCCTGGTGTGCTCTCCGAAAACGAGAAGCCCGCCGCCTTCTTTCACAAAACTCCATACCGTTTCTAGATCCTCCTCATCCAGGGGCTCAGCCAGGTTTATCATCACGAGCAGATCGACCTCGTTGAGGCCCTCCTTTAAGGTTTTGGGGTCTGTGTCTTTCAGCTCGTCCACCTCGTATCCAAGGCTTTCCAGGTACCGTCCCAGAGCGCCGACGGAAAAGCCGTCATAAGGGCTGATGTACTGATCTTTTTCGGGGAATGAAGGAAGGTCGAACCTCATCTCGCAGTTTTTCTCGTAAATGAGGACTTTTTCCCCTGAAAAATTGTATTCGTAAGGATCGGCTGTTATCAGGATGATTGCGGCAGAAAAAAGGATCAAAAGGGGCCATAAATTCTTTTTTGGCAGATAAGTTCCGGATGAAACTTCTTTTAACCTAAAATTGGGTGCGAAAATGAAAAACGGCACCAAAAAAAGTGAAAACGGGATGTATAAGGAGTGAATGGCCCTTTCTGGCGTCATCCAGCCGGTGGCATGAACCAGGATGTAGGCTATATAGGCTGCGAGAAGGCCCGTTATCGACCAGAGAAATGTCTTTTTGGCTGTGGTTTTGTCATCCTTCTCACACCTTCCTTTCGAGAGGAGGAAAAATGCAATGATGGTGGAAAGGAAGGTCAGGAATATCCAGGAACCGCCCACTGAAGGTCCAATATCGAGCGGCGTTCCCGCCACTTTTCCCACGAGACCTGAAAAATATCTGGATAGGGAGCTTGCCATCATCAAAACTTGTGGGAAATGAATACATATTATGTAAAAAGATGCATAAATCAAGCTGCCAAGAGAGATGGCCGGAAGCTCTTTTGGATTTCTGCAAACTCCTTTCAAGATCGAATCGAGCCCCACAATGAATATGGGAAGGCTTGCAATCCAAAACTCCTCATCTGAAAACCCAAAAAGAATGGCCAAAGACGCGAGGATGAGTACTATCCCTTGGGCGAGGTCCTTTCTGATCTTCAGGTTCGAATGCAAGTTCGAATATTCTGGCAGGTACAAGAGTCCGGCCCCGATCAAGGCAAGAAAGCCAGATAGGCGGCTGAACGCGGGAGATATGCATCCGAAGTTGAGGGAGAAGGCGTTCAGCGCAAAGAGTAGAAATACCACGCCGATCCAGTCCCTGATCCGCCCCCTTTTTGCGGAAAGCCTCTCGCCTGAGAGGGATTTTGGCCACTCCATGACGAATATTGAATACTGTAAAAATAGATAAACTTGACTCTCACCCGACTTTCCGATGAAAATGGCATTGTAATATGTCGATTTCCATCTTTTGGTTCACTTTTCGAGCTTGGAGGCCACCTCTGCAGAAAGGCTCTTGGCATCGATGGTCCTGTGCTCAGTGCTCATCTCCATCTCCACCCCATTAGCGCCGACCTTCATCCGGGCCAGCTGATGGGCGAAGAGCACGAAGATTAGCAGGCCTACCAAGATGCTGGACTGAGTTACGAACATGGTGTCGGAGAGAAGTTTGGTCTCGCCTTCAATCTCCCAATACAGAAATAGATAATAACAAAATACTAGAAGAAGTAGTATAATCGATACCAGGAAGCATTTCTGATAACGTGGAATGCCCACTTTGAGATCGGTATCTTTCGCTTCGGCTTTTTTGATCGCTCTCAGGTTGCGAATGGCCTTTACGTTCTCCATGAGTTCAACCGATTTTTGGAACTCCTTCTTTGCTTTTTTGTTCTTTTCTAACTGGAAATACACATAACCGAGGTTGTTGTGAACCTCAGAAAGGGCAGATTTATCCATCGAGCTCGAGTTCTTCAAGGCCTCTTTATACTGCTCTTCGGCTTCCTTGAAGTACTCCTCATCGACCATTATGTCTCCCAGGGTGCTGAGGGAGTAGGGGTCGGCAGGATCGATTTTGAGAGCAGTCCTCACCTCTCTTTCTGCCTCGGAGAAGCGTTCTTGTTCTATCAGAAGGTTGGCGTAATTGTTGTGCGCTATAGGAAGTTTGGGATCTAGTTCTGTGGCTTTTTTGTAGAGATCTTCGGCCTCATCCCGCTGGCCCAATTCTGCGAGAAGGTTGGCGTAATTGCTATGCGGTGCTGCATATTTGGAATCTAATTCTATGGCCCTTCTGTAGTGATTTTCGGCCTCGCCTCGCCGACCCAATTCTGCGAGAAGGTTAGCGTAATTGTTATGCGTTATTGCATCTTCAGGATTTAGTTCGATGGTTTTTTTGTAGAACTCTTCTGATTTTTCATGGTGCCCGATGTGCTGGGCCGCAATCCCTGCATTATTATAGGCGCGAGCCTGTTTGTCATCCTTTAATACGGGTATTGCTGCCAGGGCCAACAAGTAGGTAAAATTGTATCTTCCTTTGTCTCCAAACTCTGCCGATAAATAAAGAAGCTCGTCCCCGCTTATACCCATATCCTGGGCCAGCCGAGTGGCGTCATCCACACAGGCCTCCAGATCGCCCTTTTCGATGCAGGGCGCCAGCTTCTCCAGGAACTCCTCTGCCTTCTCGCTCATTCAAACAACGCCAGAAGTTCCTTTGCCTTATGGATATAAAAAGTTTCTCATACTCTTAATCAAAGCTCGTCCTGCTGAATGTGTGGCCAAACCAATTTTCTCAAAACCTTTGGGATCCGCCCCTTTTGGGGGCGGGATGCTATCAATCAGATGAATCGATGACAACGGAGGAACTGCGAAGTTTTGCGCCGCCACATTTTGCGTCCAGCTCTCTGAACCTCACCTTATGCCAGTTCTCCCGTACCCAAAGGTCAAGGGACCTTTCTTCTTCCTTCAGGTGGCCTCTGGCCCTTTCCATGATCTCGTCCCAGTCCACCTCGTTTCCATCAAACTCGGGCCCGTCCACACAGGCCATCTTCGTCTCCCCGCCGACGCTGACCCTGCACGCCCCACACATCCCAGTCCCGTCGATCATTACCGGCATTAAGCTCACTTTCGTCTTGACGCCGTAAGGTTCGACTGCCTTGGAACAGCTCATCAAAAGGAATGTGCAGCCGACCAAGTAGACTCTGGATACGTCACATTCTTCGAGCACTTCTCTAAGGGGCTTTATCGCCCAACGGTGCTCGCCGCAGGTCCCATCTCCTGAGGTGATTATGAGCCTATCTGATACCTCTTTGAGCTTATCCTGCCAGAAGATAAATCCACTTTCACGAGCCTCGACTATGTAGATTACCTTGTTTCCCGCCTTCTTCAAAGCCTTTGCAAGGGCATAAGCGGGCCCTATTCCAAAACACCCGCCAACGCAGACTACTGTGCCGTAATTCTTAATATCGGTTGCCTTGCCCAAAGGCCCCGCGAGGTTTGACAATTTCTCGCCCACTTTCAAGAGCACGAGCTTCTTGGTGGAGGTTCCAAGTTCGTGGTATACGATTGTCAAAGTGCCTTTTTCTCGATCCCAATCGGCAATGCTCATGGGTATTCTTTCGGCCTCTTCGTTCACCCTCAGGATCACAAATTGTCCTGGTTCTACCTTCTCAGCCGCCTGGGGCGCATATATCTCCACGAGCTTGAGCCCTGGAGCGATCGTCTCTTTGTGCAGTATCTCATACATGGGAAACCGTCACCTCGAGTTTCGACAAGGATATCATGCGGGACTTTCAGTCACTGCGAAAGGTATAACCGTTCCGTTTTCATTGTATTTATTGTCCACGATCCGGTTTCTCTTAATAAGTGTCAAATACTCATAATTATATTTTCATATAAAATCATAAACTTCCATTTTCGTTTTGGGCACAACAACGATCCAATCACGACTTTGCGTTTTTGCGATTGTGGATTTGGGAAAGGTTAATAGCAGGTGAGTGCATACCCCCAAACGTGGGCTCGTAGGGTAGAGGATATCCTAGCGGGCTTCGGAGAGCTTGCTCGAAGACACCCGCTGACCTGGGTTCGATTCCCAGCGAGTCCGTCACGCCCTTTTTTGTGAATTCAGATCGGATCTAGAGGCATCACGTAGGGCCTGCCTTCACGGTCTTTTATCACGTCGGCCCTGACGCCGTAAACTCTTTCGATGTTCTCAGGGGTGAGGACCGATTCGGGATCGCCCACCTCGAATATCCCCTTATCCTTGAGCATTACTATCTTGTCTGAGAACCTCGATGCCAGGTTTAGGTCGTGCATGGCCATTATCGCCGAGATCTTTCCTCTCTGAACGAAAAGCTGAACGATCTTCATCACTTCGAGCTGATGCCTTATGTCTAGGTTACTGGTGGGTTCATCCAAGAGCAAAACTTCAGGCTCCTGAACGATCGCCCTTGCCATCGCAATCTTCTGCTTTTCCCCGCCGCTCAGTTCATCGAAGTACCTCTCGGCGAAATCGTCTATCCCCATGAACTTGAGCGTCTTGGCGACGATCCTCACATCTCTTCGGGTGACGCGCCAGCCTATGTGCGGCCTCCTGCCCATCAGGACGATATCGAACACTGTATAGGGGAAAATCTCTTGTGTGCTTTGGGGGACGTATCCCATCATCTTGGAGAAATCTTTGGAAGACATATTTGACGCCTCTTTCCCATCGATGAGGACTGTGCCCTTTTGAGGTTTGAGTATCCGATCGATGCACTTTATGAGGGTGCTTTTACCGGCCCCGTTTGGGCCCACCAAGCTTACAATCTCTCCCTTTTCGACGTCTAAAGAGATCCCTTCTAAGGTGGCCTTTCCGTTGTATCCAAAGGATAGGTCGCTAACTTTTAGCTTCACTGCCACCACCGCCTCTTTCTTCTGACGAGCAGATAAAGGAAGAAAGGAACTCCTATGAATGAAGTGACGATACCTACGGGAATCTCAGTGGGCTGAACCATTGTCCTACAAGCTGTATCTGATACGAGAAGAACGAGTGCTCCTGCAAGGCCTGATGCTGGAATGAGATAACGGTGGTCGCTGCCTATGAGAAGTCTGCATACGTGAGGCGAGACGAGCCCGATGAAACCTATGATTCCAGTGAATGCGATCACGCTTGCTGTCAGGACCGAAGCTAGGGCCAGGCATATGATTCTAACTCTATTCACGTTGATGCCCAGGCTCGATGCCACTTCTTCGCCAGCGCTCATCGCGTTCATGTCCCATGAGTAGCAAACCAAAAGCAATGTGAAGACGAGGACTATCGGCGCCAAGAGGACGACGTTTTCCCATTTGGTTGTATAAAGGCCGCCCATCAGCCAGAAGACGACTTCTCTTAGAGCTTCATTGCCTGAAAAATACTTCATGGAGGATATGGCAGCAGAGAACAGATAACTCATCGCAACCCCTGCCAATATCAAGGTCTCGACGGAAGTTCCCCGGATGCGAGATATGCCGTAGACGAGAGCCATGGTGAAGAGACTAAAGAAGAAGGCGTTGATTATTATGATGTATCGGCCCGATCCGAATATGCCAACACCAAGGACTATCGCTATTGCGGCCCCACAGGCTGCGCCCGAAGAAAGGCCAAGGGTGTAAGGCGAAACCAAAGGATTTCTGAGAACTCCTTGCATCACCGCGCCTGCAACGCCGAGGCTAACTCCCGTGATTATGGCCATAATAATCCTTGGAAGCCTCAGCTGAAGCACGATCAACTGGACGAAAGAAGAAGGCTCGCCTATCGGCAGGAATTTCGAGAGGATCGTCTCGATTGCTTCCATCGCGCCGAAAGATGAAGCTGCGCCTATTGTGATGGCTGCAACTGCGAAGGTCACAACTGCCGCAAAGAGCGCAAAGACGATCAGGGTCTTTTTCCAGGACGATCTGGTGTACGTTTCTTCCACCTTGAGGGTGTCATTGTCATCGAAGTCGTCTCCAAAGATGTCATCGATCATCGACAGATAATCGCCCCCAATCTCTGGTTGTCGTCCATGTGTCGTTCCATCTCAATTCAACCTAACTTTGGATAGCGACACATATTTTGGTTAATAAGAGTTGTGGACGCCCATTCATAAATTCAGAACCGTTGAATTGACGATTATTTCATCAGTCTCTCAATATGGTCTACATTTTGTCTATTTTTATGTTCATCTGCCACGTTTTCAAACATAATTTACCAAAAACTATTTAGCTTTGGCAACAAAACTTGAATTGAATCAAATAGTTCTGAGATGGTATCATGAACGTATCTACATTAGCTGTATTGTCTGTAGGGGTCACAGTCCTTCTTATTCTGGCGATGATCGTTCCGGCCTGTGCCCAGATGTCTGGGCCGGTCAAGGAGAATCCTGCCATATTGATCGTGGTTTTCGGCACGAGCTATCCCGAAGCTCAGGCGGCTTTCGTGAACGTCCAGGAGATGTACGAAGAAGAGTTTCCAGATGCTGAGGTCAAAATTGCCTTCACGTCAGATTTCATAAGGAACAAGATCAAAGAAAGAGATGGCATCGAGATCGCAAGTCCCCTCACGGCGCTTGCAGCCTTGAATGACGAAGGCTACCAAGACGTGGCGGTCCAGTCTCTCCACGTTATACAAGGTGAAGAATTCCACGATCTTGCAAACGTGGTTCAGTGCTTCAATCAACTTGGAGAAAACTACGCCTTCAGGAACTTGGGCCTTGGAATGCCTCTATTGACCACAGTTGAGGACTACGAGGCAGCCTCTGGGGCTCTCGCGACCCAGTTCGATCAGACCACAACTGGCATGGAAAGAACTGCGCAGGATAGTCCAAGAGACCCAGAAGAAACTGCGGTCGTCCTGATGGGACACGGAACTGAGCACCCTGCCAACAGCTGTTACTCTCAGATGGCGCGCATCCTCAATGCAGATTATGAGAACGTCTTCCTCGGAACTGTGGAGGGCTACCCTGCCTTCGAAGATGTGCTCGATGAGGTTAAGGCCTCTGGCGTCTCCAAGGTGAGGCTCATGCCTTTCATGATTGTGGCAGGTGACCACGCAACCAACGACATGGCAGGTGACGAAGCAGATTCCTGGAAGGCCATGTTCGAGGCAGAGGGCTTTGAAACCGAGGTCTACATGAAAGGGATGGGCGAAAACGACGAGATCGCAAATATCTATGTCGAGCACACCCGGGTGGTCGTCGAAGGCTTTGAGGAGTAATCCTGACAAATTTTATTTTTTTGTTATTCAGGTACGTCACGTATGGCAGTCAATTTTATTTGATCGGAGGTAACTAAAGTGAATAAGAGATTTGCGCAGGTTCTGTTTTTGATCTCGTTCACACTCTCGGCGTTTTCCACCGGCCTTTGCGCCGAAGATGAAATAACCATAACCGATGAGGCCGCAAATTCTGTGGAGGTTCCCTGCCCACCTGAAAGGATCGTATGTCTCGTGCCCGCTGTGGCAGAGGTGTTGTACGCTTTGGATGAATCAGACAGGATCGTTGGCAGGACTGACGACTGCGATATGCCGCCATATCTTCTCGAAAAACCGAGCGTTGGAACCGCCTCAAACAGGGTGAACGTCGAGCTCATACTCGACCTCGATCCCGATCTTGTCATAGGCAGGACCGGCGCCCTATTTCCACAAGAGATAGAAGAACAGATCGAGAAGAACGGCGTTCCAGTGCTCAGATACCGGGCGCTTCACGTGGTTACTTTGCTTCCGATGATTGAGGATTTGGGTTCGATCTTGAAAAAGGAAGACGAAGCAGAGGATCTTGGCGATTACATCGGGGACTATTACGACACCATCATAGAGCGGACAGAGTCGCTGTCAGAGGACGAGAAACCAAGAGTTTACTTCATGTCGATGGGCCACGTTGATTGGACCGGAGGTGAAGAATCGGCAGGCGATGAGAGAATCATTGATTCGGGTGGTGTGAACGTGGCCAGAGATATCTCTGGATCGCTCGTATATGTGAACAGGGAGTGGGTGTTGGAAGAAGACCCCGATGTGATCCTTTATTCTAGAGTGAGCCCAAGCAGTGGCGATGTGCCAACGGTCGAGGATTATGAAGATACCGTATGGGAAAAGATTCTATCTGAACCAGGGTTTAGCGACCTTGGCGCAATCAAGAATGGACGGCTCTATCTCTTCGACATAAGTATGGCAAGCGGCTTGACCGAGATCGTGACATTGCTCTATTATGCCCAGTGGTTCCACCCTGATCTCTTCGAGGATTTGGATCCTGAGGCGGTCCATCGGGAGATATTCCAGAAATATTTTGACATGGAGCTTGAGGGCACCTGGGCGTATCAATATCGAGCAGAATGATGATGGTGGCTAAATTTTATTGGAGGATTTGAAATTGAGAGTTGTTTTGTTCCTCATCGTGACGTTGGCGTTATTGGGCATCGGATCTGCTGACGTGGTGATCAACGAGATGTTGCCCCACGCTGCCACTGATTGGTATCCAAATGGCGAGATCGGTGACATGAACGACGAGTTCATAGAGCTTTACAATACTGGTGATGAAGACGTCGACGTCACTAATTACACTCTGATGGACATATCGTACAGACGATCTCCTGGAAAGTACACGTTCCCTGAAGGGTCTGTTATTCCTGCTCAGGGATTCTTGGTTATGTATTCAATCGAAAGTGGTGTTTTCCAGGGAGACAATGGCGACTGCATAATGCTGAACGATTCGTCAGGCAACTTGGTCGACGAAAAGAGATACGACCGATCCCTTGGTGGGGACGTTTCCTTTGTCAGAATTCCCGATGGCGGCGACTGGAACACAAGTTTTCAGCCAACACCAAGTCTGCCGAACTTTCAGATGTCAATGATCAGGGCGTTCCATCTCTCTTCTGAAAAGGGGTGCTTAAACTTCGGCGTCGATGACCTTCCTGCTGCTGACCTAGAGTTTGGAGACGGATCCTCCTACCAGAAGGTGGCCCCTGGTTTGCATAAAGTAGAGCTGATCGACCCCGAAGATGGCGCCATTATCCTAGATCTGGATCTTGATTTGGGTGCAGAGACGAAGACCACTCTTTTCGTCCGTGACCCACTAGATCCAATAATCGTGAAAGACGCAACCGGAATGCCTGACGTTAAGACATCTTGGTTGAGGTTTGTGAACCTGGTTTCAGATCAGGTTGACGTGACGCTTCCTGCGGGCGGAAAGATCTGGTTTGATGGCGAGAAGGCCGAGGTTGAAGTGGGCGGATATCTCTTTGAAGATGTGGAATTTGGGGGCGTGACCGATTACGTCGCTGCATATTCCAGCGGTCTTGATGTAGCAATCGTCCTTGCCAAAGAAGATGAATCGGTCCTCGTTGACGAGTTGGAATTGGAAGATGAGGGCGTATACACGTTTGTCTTGGTCGAGGATCCAAAGACGCTGGAAAAAGTGTTGGTACTATATTGAAGTCGAGAACCAATTGGTTCTCGACTATGTTTCTTCTAGAATCAGTTTAGGGATAAGCGTATGCGCCCTCAAGATTGAGGCCGTAGAACCTCTGGATCATATCCCGGTGAACCTCTTTGGGATTGACCTCCTCGAACATCTCGGGATGGAACCATTTGGCAAGATAAAGTTCTCCTATTATCGATCGCACTCCGCTGTTGGCCTTGCTGTTCAAGACGTAGACCCTGCCGTCTTTGACGGCATCGACGTTGGCAAGCTCTGGCCTAGAGACGATTTCATCCCTCACCTCTTTGAGTTCCTCTTTCGTGGAGAACTCTCCCGTTGTGGCCCAGGTTAACTTCACTATAACGTCTGGATCACTTTCGACAACCCATTCCGGGCTCACTGTAGGATACTCGATCTCCTCTTCGCTGGCGATGTTTTTGCCTCCTGTGAAAACTACGAGATTGTGAGAGGACGTCCCTGTAGATGTGGTATGGTAGATCCATTCCCGCTCCAGGAATACCTTGGGCTTTTCGTCGGGATCGAGGTCGGCGACGTTCTCTTCGATGAGGTTTTGGTACCCTTCCAGAAAGTCGATCAGCTCTTCGGCCTGCTCCTCTTCGTCGAGCAAAGTGCCCAAGTGTCTTGCAACCTCGACAACTCTTGGCGGATCTACGAAGCTCTCTTCGAGCACTGGAATTCCTGCGTTCTCCAGGTTCTTTCGGTCGTCTTCTCTAAGCATGGTGTCTGCTATCACGAGATCCGGATTGAGCTCGACTATTAATTCTAGGTCAGGGCTGCGAGAGCTCTTGCCCACGATTTCGACCTCTTCTAGATAAGGTGGGAAGAGCGAACTTGAACCTCGCCCAACGATCTTGTCTCCCGCGTTCAGGGCGCATACGATCTCTGAGCCTGAGGAACTGAGGCTGACGATGCTTTCTACGGGAAGGGTTACGGTTACGGATCGGTCGGTATAATCGGTCACTGTGACTTCTTGACCGTAACCTGTGAGTGATAGTGCGAGAATGCAAAGGCAGATCGAAACCCATTTTGACTTATTCAATGTATCTGACTTGTTCAAGTGAATGCCCCTTTAATTAAGCGTGATTTAGTTAAGATAAATCATCTTGTCTAATAAGGGTTGTGACCACTTGGAAAAAGAAGAACCAAGACCGCATGTTAGGGTCTTGGGTAGACGAAGACGCCATGATTTTTCAGGTTGTAGTCCAGTTCTTGGAACCTGGTGATGTACTCTTGATGGACCGTCTTTGGATCGAGGTCTGAAAAGATGTCTGGCTGGATGATCTTGGCGAGGTAGTCTAGTCCAACGAAGTACTTGGCCCCACCGAAAACGTCGATCGAGAGGATGTAGACGTTTCCGTTCTCGACTGCGGTGATATCGTTCCATCCGGGTCGATTCATCATCTCTTCTCGCAAAGCTTCCATCTCGGGGGCGTCGTCATCTGCATAACCGCCGAAACTGAGGCTTCCAGTACCGCAAATCTTGATGACGATCTCGGGATCGTTGACTATCACGCTTTCTGGGTCCACCTCGGGATATTTTGTTGAAGCGTTCTCGAAGATGTTGCGCCCACCTGCAATCGTGATTCTTTGATGCCACATCGATCCCTCTGCGCAGGTCTTTCCTGTGGGCGTTTCTAGATACACCCTCGGCTTTTCTTCTTCAGAGAGGTCGTAAATCGAGTCAGTCATCTGGTCGACAGAGTTTTGATAGAACTGGATGTACTCATCGGCTTTCTCTTCTCTGTCGAGCAGGACGCTGATCTTTTCCACCTCTTCGGTGTAAGTCTCAGGGTTGGAGCCGTCCAGCCTGATAACGGTGATCTTTGGATCTGCAGATTCCAAGGTGTTTTGAATTTCTTCGGCGCTTGTCACCCGGTTGGTTGCATATACGAAGACTGCATCTGGCTCAATTTCCAGGGTCGATTCCAAGTCTGGTGAATCGGTGGTTCCGACATCGGCAATTTTTCCTCCAGCCATTTCTGGGAAGAATATCTCGTCTTCTTTGGTGTAGCTATCCACGCCGGTGATGATCTGGCTTGCGTCCAGTGATCTCATGATCTCGACCGTTGCGCTGTTGAAGACCACGACTCGTTCCAGCGGCTTGTATATGGTTACCGTCCTTCCGGCTGAGTCGGTTATGGTTTTGGGGTAACTCTTGCATATCTGCGTTATTATCTCTAACTCTTCTTCGGAGATCTTGCCATCTTCGCGTTCTTGCTTGGCGATCTTCAATTCCTCTTCGGATACTTCAAGGTCTCCGTCGAGGTCTCCTGGAACTGATATCGAGTCTGCAATGGCCAAGGTCGCTATCAAATAAGCCGATATGCACAGGATCAGCAATGGTGGCAGGGCGCGCTTCACATCATCACCATCCAACTCCCGTTAAGATTAATTTGAGCTAGCATCAAACCTTTTGTTTTGATTTTGGTTGATATAAAAGGATATCTATCACAAGAGGTGATTTGAGATCGACGATTTGGGTTCTTGCCATCTTGCCCATCTTCAAAGGATATCGAGTTGCCCTTCACCACGAAAAGCGGCTCGAACCTATCCTTTTTTGGGATGGTCGGAGAGATAGCGCCGCCTAGGCGGCGCTAGCGGCCCCTCAGACAAAATGTGCTCATCTTTTTGCATTTTGGCTTCTGGCGCTTGGAAAGGAGCGGAAACGCTTTTTGTCATGTGCGCGCTTCACTTGACTGGTGAGGGCTTGGTCGATCTGCTGGGAAAAAAGAAGCTGGAAGAGAAGATTGTTGAGCTTACTTCTCATCTCTCTGGTCTTACCTTTAGGGTGACAGAGCTTGAGGATGAAAAAGATCGTCTTTTGCGCCAACTCGATAAGCGGGAGGAGAAGGTCAGGGCGCTTACCCAATCCTATCAGGAAGCAAGCGTTGAGCTCAAGTCTATGACGCAGAAGGCAGAGGCGCTTCAGGTTCGCAAAGAGGGTGGGGCGGATGTTGCGGTCGCCGAGCCCGAACGGGTTCGATCTGAAACTCTCTCACCGCATTGGATCAAGAACCTGATCCAAAGGCTTGAATCCTGTAGGTCTCCTCGAGATGACCTGGTCACTGCGTATCTGAGGAACGGCGCAAAAGATAACGTCGGAGAACTTCCAAAAGACGTTCGAAACATTCTAATGGGGATTGGGTCTAAGCAAGGCGTTGCCCTCTTCCATTATCCTCTTCTCTTTACCTTGGCCTTGGTTTTGCCCTTCCCTCTGACTGAAACTTTGGTGAAAGAGGGGCCTCTCTTTGACTTAGGTCCTTTAAGAGGATACTTAGACGTTCCTGTTTTGGTGATAGCGGCTCGGGCTGGAGAAACGCTTCTTGGGGTCGCGCTGAGTAGTGAGGGTTTCGAGGAACATCACGTGGTGAAAAGCACCGTCAAAGAGAAGCACTCCAAGGGCGGGTGGAGCCAAAAGAGGTTCGAGCGTCTGAGAGACGAGGATGTCCGTCAACATGCTGATCTCGTAAAAAGAGAGATTCCAGCCCTCATGAAAAGTTACCGGTCACTTCTCGTTTATGCGGTGGTGAGTGGCGATCCCCTTCTCACCAAACAGATCATTTCCATCTTAGAAATTCCGGTAATCGAGGCGAAGATTGGAAGATTTGAATCTAAGCGGATAGATCGGGTCTTGGATGAAGTATATGGGTTTGTCTGTTATCGGTGGTGATTTAGGATCGTGTCTGATCAAGCTTGTTTTGTATCCTTAACTCGGCATGATTTGGGGGTTATGGCCGGTGCAATTCAATGGGTGTACACAAAAACCTGCATCGTATGGTGGCTTCGGATTACCAATCGTTCCAATTTGCCTCACTGCACATCATCCTAATGTGGGGGATAGTTGCTGATGAGGTTAATACGCAATTACCGACAACTGGCGCCTGTAATACCTACCAAATCATCACGTTAATTCCCTAATTTCCGCCGAGTTAAGGTTGTATAATTCTTGACGATACCTTTCAGACAAATGTCGGATTATAACGAGTTCCCATATTCGGCAGGTTTAATTCTGCAATTTAGACTTTTTTTGGTATATGCATTTAAATAGCGTATTATCAAAATGTGGATGAATTCCCAATTTTACGCAAAAACGACCTCGTTTCGAACATATTTGGAATGGCCAATCCTAAAAATAGAATTTTAGATATTTTGAGAAAACGCTATCTGGAAAAATATCCAAAATCAAAACTCGATCTGCCGAATGTAGGGAGTTCGATATTTTGGCCTATTTGTATCGTTAAGCGCTATTCTGGTTAGAACCAATTAGTTTCATTTAATTGGTTCTTGACTGTAGTTTGTTGTTTGCTGGATTTCTGTTTGTTGGCTTGATGTTTGCTGTAGTGTTGGATTTGAGGTGTGGGATCGATGAGAGATTGGGAAAAGGAGAAAGCTGCGACAAAACCTGATACCGATGTCGAAACTTTGGAGAAATATTCGCAGGATTGGGATTGGCACGTTCGAAGGAGTGTTGCCCAAAACTCCAAGGTTCCATTGGAAATATTGCAAAACTTAGTTAGCGACAAGGTCCCCTGGGTAAGAGAAGCCGTGGCTGCACATCTTAGAACAGATGAAGATACTTTGAGGATACTGGCTAAAGACTGTGAGGGATTTGTCAGAGCATCTGTGGCTTTAAATGAATCGACTTCTCCTGATGTTCTGGAAGAGCTGGTCTGGGATGAAATGATGGATTTCGATTACACTCGCTCGAAGAACCGCTATATAACTCAAGAAGCAGTGGCTCGAAATCCCAAAACCCCCCAGGACGCGATCCGGCTTTTAGCTTCGCATCAGGACGAGCACGTGAGGGCTGCAGTTGCCCAAAACCCCCAAGCACCCCACGACCTTCTCTTCACGTTCAGGATCGATCTGAGCTGGGTGGTGAGGCAAGAAGTTGCCAAAAACTCAAAGACATCTGTTGAGATCTTGGAGTGGCTCGCCAGCGACAGGATTCAGGATGTTAGAGGTTCGGTGGCTTTGAATCCACACTCATCTGCTGAATCGCTTCGAGGGCTTGCCATGGATAGGGATGTTGATATCAGGGTCCGTGTGGCACAGAACCCTTCAGCAGACGAGGTGACTTTAGAGGTGCTTTCACAAGACTGGTCCTGGAAAGTTCGAGAAAAGGTGGTGCGAAATCCCAGCGCTTCCGACGAGATCATCCGCAAGCTTGCCGAGGACAAGGACATGAGTGTGAGGGATGCTGCAACGAAGATCGTGAAGAGCCGATAAATCCACTTTCGTCCCATGAAAATAGTCTAATCAATATGTTCCGGACCCATGATCTGATCATTTTCATGAAATGGTCTAGTACAAGAACGGGTGAATATGCTCGTCGGGCCCGGCGCCCACATTCGGGATGATTGATTTTAAAAATAGTATTTTAAATATTTTGAGAAAACGCTATCTGGAAAAATGTCCAAAATCAAAACTCGATCTGCCGAAACGCCTATGATTCGTAGACACATCCTCCAATCATGAAAATCGCTATGTAATGACTTCATATTGAGGACATTTTCATGAGAATGTAGGCAGAAGGTTTAAATACGATCCCCTTGTTTGGGATCGAGCCGTCAGGTGCGGTTTTCTGACTGGGCCCTTTGGGTCGATTCGGGGGCTGGATCAGAAGGTTTAAATACGATCCCCTTGTTTGGGATCGAGCCGTCTGGTACGGCTTTCTGACTGGGCCTTTTTGGGTCGATTCAGGAGTTGGACCAAACCAGAAGGTTTAAATACGATCCCCTTGTTTGGGATCGAGCCGTCAGGTGCGGTTTTCTGACTGGGCCCTTTGGGTCGA
>Ga0272441_10003118_pt1 | contig 32199 bp, 18 predicted proteins | sample SSMProp6N_FD_193582 | JGI IMG/M metagenome (GOLD analysis project Ga0272441, IMG submission 193582) | Marine sediment archaeal communities from Little Sippewissett salt marsh, Falmouth, MA, United States - SSM-Prop-6N | ecosystem: Environmental > Aquatic > Marine > Wetlands > Sediment ... | reverse complement strand
GTCCCGGCGTAGGGAACCTGCACGACGAAGTCGGTGACGACGCCCGCTCGCCTGAGCGCCGCCAGGGGCACCCGGGCGAGCAGCGCATAGACGTAGGGCATGATGTCGCCGGCGGCGGCATCGCCAGCCGGCGCGGCCGCAGACCGCGCAGCCGCGGCGCCCGGCAGGCGGTCGAGATCGGCGAACCGTTCGGGCATGGCGAGCGTGCGGCCGAGGAACGCCACGGTGCCGGGGCCCAGGTACGCGGCCATCATCTGGGCGACGTTGCGGCTCTTGCCCCCGGGGCCGACGGTGAACCGCCCGGTCGTGACCAGCTCGCCGGGCGCCGCGGGCGGCACGCCGGTGATGACCAGGTCGGTGTTCGACCCGCCGGGCACAATGGCGACGATCTTGTCCCACCGGCTCATCGGACACCGCCTTTCATCGCGCGTCGCCGCCGGGGCCGCCGGGCGCGAGCGACGTGCGGCCGGCGTGCTCGTGGCCCGGCAGGTAGGGCACGGCGGCCTTCACGAGCGCCCCGGCGTTGGGGCCGCGCAGGATATAGCCTTCGAGCCAGACGTAGTTGTCCAGTCCGCGGCCGTTCAGTTGGACGGAATAGAGGTCGCGGTGCCCCGTGACGTACGAGTCGGGCCAGGCGCCCTGGGCACGCGGCGTCGGGAACAGGCTGTCGACCGTGAGGATGCGCCGCTCGCCGCCGTCGCCGGCCACCTCCACGGCGCCGATGGTGTGGGCGCTCGTGCCGCGGCACCACCGGACATTGAGGAACCCCGGCCATCCGGCGTTGCGGTAGACCGCCGCGATCATGTCGGTCCCGCGGATGCAGTCGTACTTGCCGTCGTCGAGGGCCTTGCGGAGCGTCAGCACCATGCCTTTGTAGTTCTCCTTGCCCTTGTAGACATCGTGTTGGGCGAACCAGTGGGCCGACAGGAGCGCCGTACGGCGGTCGTCGCCCGTAAGTTCCCGGGAGGCCTCCATGAGTCGCGCGTCGTACCGGTCGCCCCACTCGAGCCCGGCCATGCCGAGGCTCGCGCGGTAGGGCAGGATGTCCATCAGCTCGGCCACCGTGGCCTTGCGGTGCCGCGCGCTGAATCGCTCGAGCGCCGTGCCCAGCGCGTCGAGCACGCCGGCGGCCTTCGCGCGGTGAAGGTGGTTGGCGACGAAGCTCCGCTCATAAGGGAGCGAGGCCGCGCGGTCCCAGGCCCGTTGGTTGAGTGCCCCGAGCCGCTCGCGCATTTCGATGAACGCGTCGCGCAGCGGCGGCGGCATCCAGACCGCGGCCGGCGACGGCGTACGCGGCGGCGCGGGCTTATCCGCAGGCCACTCGCACGGACCAACGGTCAGGTCTCGCGCGGCGTCGGCGGCCTTCGTATATTCCCGGGGGGCCTTGAACAGCCCCTCGGCCTGGCGCTCGATCTCGAAGTAGTTGTTGAGCGCCGTCACACACAGCGATCCGCCGGGGAACCGCGAGATGACGGCCGGGGCGGAGTACGGCTCCTGGTCCTCGCCGCCGTAGTCGTCCTGGCACTCGGTGAACAGGCTTTCGCCCAGCTTCTGGTAGTCGAGGTTGGCGAGCTGGTTCGTCGCGACGAACTCCAGCCAGCGGTGCAGGTCCTCGAGGGCGAAGAGCGCCGCGTGCAACTCGCGCGACCACCGCTTCGCCGCGGCGACGTCGCGCCGGCACAGCGCGTCCTCCAGGCGAGCCCGGCAGTGTTCAGGCCACGGGGCAGCCTCGCGCAGGTCCGTCATGTGAAGCGGCATGTCCTGCGGCACCTCGCGCCAGTGCGACAGGGCGTCGGCGACGTACGCGGCCGCGGCGAGCACCGGCCTGAGCCGCGCGGACGCGTCGCGGCTGCGCGCCCGCATCGTCTCCAGCTCGTGGCGGAGCGTCGTCTGGTGCCAGCGGAAGTCTTCCGTGGCCGACTTCGGCCCCTCCATGTGCTGCCAGTAGTAGATCTGGAGCATGCGGTTGCCGGGGCCGCCGTCGAGGTCGCCCTTGGGCGGCCCCTTGTAGCCCGCGTCGGTGTGACCGGCGGGCTTGAACGGCTGGCAGGTCGAGCCGCTGGGGTCGCGCTTGCCCAGGAGCAGGGCGCGGCTGGCGTCGAGCGCGGCGATCAGGTCGCGCTGGACCACGGCGAACCGCGCAGAGACCTCCTTGCCGCTCGGCACGTAGGTGGCCTCGGCCGCGCCGGCCGTCGCCACGGGTATCGCCGCGCCGCGTTCCGCCGCCGGGGCCAGTTCCGCCTGCTGCGCCGCGCAGCCGGCGAGAGACACCATCAGCGCGATCGCCGCGCCCACGGCCAGGAACGTCTTCAGCGCCGAATGCGTCATCTCAGTGGTCCTCAACTTCCTGACTTTCGTCGCCGGAGGCCCCTTCGGGGGCGACGATTTCTCTCGGGGAACTCTCCACTGGCTGCGGCGCCGTCCAATCCGACTCGCCGACGACCTTCAAGTCCTCGAACTTGCGCGCGCTGGGGAGTACGCGGCTCTCAAGCGAGCCGACCGCCTTGTTGTACGACGTGTTGGCTCTCGCCAGGTTCTTGCCCACGTCGCCCAGATGATCGCAGAAGGTCCTGAGGCGCTCATAGAGTTCCTTGCCCAGATCGCTGACCTCCCGTGCCGACTCGGCCATGCTCTCCTGCCGCCAGCCGTAGGCCACCGTTCGCAGCAGCGCGATCAGCGTCGTCGGCGTCGCCAGGATCACCTTGCCGCCAGCCGCGCTCTCGATGAGCGTCCGGTCGCATTCCAGCGCCGCCGAGAAGAAACATTCCCCGGGAATGAACATGACAACGAACTCCGGCGTCTCGCTGAACTGCGCCCAGTAGCCCTTACGAGAAAGCTGCTCCACGTGCTTCTTGACCTGCTCCGTGTGCTTCTCCAGGAACTCACTTCGCTCGGCCTCCGATTCGGCGGCGACGGCCGACAGGTACGCGTCGAGCGGCACCTTGGAGTCCACCACGATGGTGCGCCCGGCGGGCAGGCGCACGATGAGGTCCGGCCGTAGCCGCCCGTCGTCCGACTGCACGGTGACCTGTTCGCTGTAGTCGCAGTACTCGCTCAGGCCGGCCAGCTCGACCACGCGGCGCAGCGTTACCTCGCCCCAGCGGCCGCGCACCTGTGGCCTCCGAAGCGCGGAGACCAGGTTCCCGGTTTCCCTCTGGAGCTGTTGCTCGGCCGAACTAAGCGCCTTGATCTGCTCTTCGAGCTTCGCATAGGCGCCCTCGCGCTTGCCCTCGAGGGCCCGCACGTGCTCCTCGTAACGTTTGAGCGACTCGGTCAACGGCCTGACCAGTTCGGCGGCCTGATCGGCAAACGACGCGTTGTTCGCCCGCAGGGCGTCGCTTGAGAGGGCCTTGAACGTGTCGGCCAGCTTTCTCTCGGCCTCGGCCAGCAACCGTTTCTGCTCGTCCAGGTTCTTCGCCGCCTCGGCCGCCTGCGTGTCGGCGCGGACCCGCTGCTGCATCTCGCCAGCAAGCTCCTGCCGGAGGGAAGCCATGTCCTGGTGCGCCTGGTCAAGCTGCGTCTGCAATTGCGACCCGTCAGCGCCGGGGCGGCCCTTCTTCAGGATCCAAAGCAGGCGGCCGCCGATCACGCCCACAACCAGTAGAACGGCGACAAGCAACCCGATAATCACCGGATCCATGGCTACCTCCCCGACTGAGCCTCCGAGCCGTAACCCGCCCATTGTGCCCGAAAGGCCCCGGCTCCGCAAGCGCCGCCCTGCGGCCCACCCAACGGCGGTCCAGGACACCGGCCGGCCGGCGAAAAAACATGGAAAGTCCCGCACCTCCCGGTTGCCACGGCCGCCAGCGACACTAGAATGCGCGGAATTGACTCGGCGGCCGAACAAGGAGTGAGGTCCGAATGGCGGCGCGAGGTAAGGTGCTCATCCTCGGCGACTCCATCTCCATCGGCTACGCGCCCGTGGCGGCGCGCGAGTTGGCCGGCGACGTCTTCGTCGCCCACCACGAGGGCAACTCGGGCGACTCCGCCAACCTGCTGGCGCACCTCGACGCGTGGCTCGCCGCCGACGCGGACGCCGACCTGGTTCACTTCAACGTCGGCCTGCACGACCTGCGCCTCTGGCGCCGCAGCGGCGAGCACCAGGTCCCGCTCGTGGCGTATCGGGACAACCTGGCCGAGATCGTCCGCCGGCTCGAGGCCACCGGCAAGGCGCTCGTCTGGGCGACGACCACGCCGGTCGACGACGAGCGCAACGCGCGCGGCACCGGCGACTTCTTCCGCCGCAACGCCGACGTTCTCGCGTACAATGCGGCCGCGCGCGAGATCGTCGACGCCGCGGGCATTCCCGTGAACGACCTTTACGCCGTCATCGCCGACGCGGGCCCGGGCGACTGTCTCCGCGAGGACGGTGTGCACATGACCGACCGGGGCTATGTTCTCCTGGGCCAGACCGTCGCCGCAGCCGTCAGCCGACACGGGCCGGCCTGACGGCGACCTCGATCCCGTTCCTGTTAGGAGGTGGGCTGTGAAAACGTCGTGCAGCAGTTGGAGTTACCACCGCGCCATCAAGGACGGCCGCGTGGACCTCATGTCCTGGCTCCGCGAGTGCGCCGCGCTGGACCTCGACGGCGTGGAGCTGCTGGGCCATCACTTCGCCAGCACCGACCGCGACTACCTGGTCAAGCTCAAGAAGACCTGTGCGGACCGCTACCTGACGATTGCCATGGTCTCGGCCGCGGGGCACCTGACGGTGGCCGACGATGCGAAGCGCGCCGCCGACGTGGCCGAGATCCGCCGCTGGACCGAAACGGCCGAGTTCCTCGGCGCCCCGCGGGTGCGCTTCTTCTGCGGCAGCGGCAAGGAACTCGACGCCGGCGGGCCGGCGCTCTACAAGAAGGTCGTCGCGGCCATGAAAGAAGTAGCCGCCATCGGGGCCGAGCGCGGCATCGTCATGGCGCTGGAGAACCACGGCGGCACCACCGCCGAGCAGCTCCTGAGCCTCCACCGCGACGTGGGGAGCCCGTACCTGAAGTTCACGCTCGACACGGGCAACTTCCCGCCCGCGAGCCGCGTGACGCCGGAGAAGTACGACCAGATCGCCGCGTGCGCCCCGCAGGCGTCGATTGTCCACGCCAAGTTCTTCAACGTGAAGGCCGACGGCTCCGACGCCGACTTCGACTGGCACCGCATCCGCGACATCCTCGCGGCCAAGGGGTTCCGCGGCTTCCTCTCGATCGAGTACGAGGGCCAGGACCCCGACGAGCCGGCCGTCGTCGCGCGGATCGCCAAGTTCCTGAAGACGCTGCGCTAGCCCGGGGCCGCGGAGGCACGCATGAAGATCGGCGTGATGGTCGAATCGTTCCGCGCGGGGCTCGACGGCGGGCTCGAGGCCGCGGCCGAGGTCGGGGCCGACGGCGTGCAGGTGTTCGCCACCACCGGCGAGGTTCAGCCGGCCCGGCTCGCCGCGCGCGGCCGCGCGGCCCTCGCGCGGCGGATAGGCGACATGGGCCTGGAGTTGGCCGCCCTCTGCGGCGACTTCGGCGGCCACGGCTTCGCCCGGGACGACGACAACCCCCGGCGCGTCGACGACTCCAAACGCGTCATGGACCTCGCGCTCGACCTCGGCTGCCGCGTGGTGACGACGCACGTCGGCGTCATCCCGGCGGCGCGGTCGCACCCGCGGTACGCCGTGATGGCCCGGGCGTGCGAGGCGCTGGGCCGCTACGGCGAATCGGTCGGGGCAACCTTCGCCATCGAGACCGGCCCGGAGCCCGCCGCGGCGCTGCGGGCCTTTCTCGACGACGTGGGCTGTCCCGCCGGCCTGGGGACCAACTTCGACCCGGCGAACCTCGCCATGGTCATCGGCGAGGACATCCCCGCCGCAGTGGATGCCCTCGGGCCGACCATCGTGCACACGCACGCCAAGGACGGCCTCCAACTGAAGGCCGTGAACCCCGAGGTGCTCTACGGCGCGTTCGCGGAAGGCGGCATCGAGGGCTTCCACGCGACGGACTACATCCGCGAGGTCCCGCTCGGCGAGGGAGCGGTCGGCTTCCCGGAGTACCTGGCGGCGCTGAAGCGCGCGGGCTACGACGGCTACCTCACGATCGAGCGCGAGGTGGGCGACCGGCCGCACCGCGACATCGAGGCCGCCGTAGGGTTCCTCAGGGACCTCCTGGCCGGAGGAGGCTGAGAAGCTGTTTCACAACGGGGGTGCCATGGCCACGCTTGCGTGGCCATGCTTTCTGCGAACAGCCTGCATGCTCACACAGGCGTGAGCATGGCACCAGCGCTGAACAAGCTATGAGACAGCTACCAAGCAACCTCGCAAGAGTTCCGTTGGGTACACCCGCGGAACGCACGGCGGCACACAACGGCCGCCGTGGCACCTGAAGTCCGGTGGGGTGGCATCGCAAGGAGAGGATTGAACGTCATGTCGAAGAAGCTGAAGATCGGCATCATCGGTGCAGGGGCCATCGGGAACGTCCATGCCAACGCCCTCGCCGCGGTGGGCGAGTCGGAGATCGCGGCCCTGTGCGACATCGACGAGGCGAAGCTCGCCGCCATGGGCGAGCGCCTGAAGGTCAAGGCACGGTTCGACGATTACCGCGACCTGCTCAGGACCGACGTCGACGCGGTGTTCGTCTGCGTGCCGAACGCCCTCCACGCGGAGATCGCCGTCGCGGCCCTCGAGGCGGGCAAGCACGTCCTGCTGGAGAAACCCGTGGCCCTGAACGCCGCCGAAGCGGCGCGCATCGTCGCCGCGTCCAGGAAGGCGCGCGGCATCATCCAGGTGGGCATGGTCTGGCGACAGAGCGCGGAGGCCCGCATCGTCCGCGAGTACGTCGAGGCCGGCTTGTTCGGCGACATCTACCACCTGCGGGCCGTCATGGTCCGGCGGCGCGGCATTCCCGGCCTCGGCGGGTGGTTCACCGCCAAGGCCGTCTCGGGCGGCGGGCCGATGATCGACCTCGGCGTCCACTGGTTCGACATCGCCATGTGGATGAGCGGCCTGTGGGAGCCCACGCGCGCCAGCGCCCGGACCTACGCGAAGTTCGGCTGCCGCATGCGCGAGTACCGCTACGTCGGCATGTGGGCCGGTCCGCCGAAGTTCGACGGCGTCTGCGACGTGGAAGACTACTCGACGGGCTTCGTTCGCTTCGGCGACCGGGCGACGCTGAGCTTCGAGATCGTCTGGGCCGCCAACACCGAGAGCGAGTCGTTCGTCGAGGTCCTCGGCGACAAGGCGGGGGCCCGCGTCGGCACCGGCAAACCGCTCCAGATTCTCACCGAGGACCGCGACCGGCCGGCCGACCTGGCCCCGCAGTTCGACAACAAGGCCAACCGCTTCGAGCTCCAGGCCCGCGCGTTCCTGGCGGCGTGCCGCGGCGAGGCCCCGCCCGCGGCCACGATCGAGCAGGGCCACACGGTGATGAAGCTCATCGACGCCATCTACGCCTCGAGCGAGGCCGGCCGCGAGGTCGAGATCGCCTGAGGCGCGCCCGCGCCCCGGGAAGCGCTGCCCATGGCCATGACGCCGCGCGAACGATTCGTCGAAACGCTGCGCTTCGGCTCGCCGGACCGGGTGCCGCTTGTGCCCGGCGGTCCGCGGGAATCGACCCTCGCGGCGTGGCAGCGACAGGGCCTGCCCGACGGCACCCCGTGGTGGCCCCACCTCCTGGGCGTTCTGGGCATCGACCCGGCGAAGATCGAGCCCGCCCGCGAGCGTGTCGAGCTCGGCGCCGACTTCACGATGATCCCCCGCTTCGAAGAGAAGGTGCTCGAGCGCCGCCAAGGGCATCTCATCGTGCAGGACTGGAAGGGCAACGTCTGCGAGATCTCCGACGCGTTCGACGTGACCTACCTTCGCGAGGCCCGGGACTTCGTCACGCGGCGATGGATCCGCTGCCCCGTCGAGACGCGCGCGGACTGGGAGGCGATGAAGCGCCGCTACGGCGCGGGCGCCCCCGGGCGGTTTCCGGCCGACTTCGCCGACCGCTGCCGCCGCGCGGCCGACCGCGACTGGCCGCTGGCGGTCGCCTTCCCCGGCCCGTTCTGGCAGATGCGCGAGTGGTGCGGCTTCGAGCCGCTGTGCATGATGATGATCGAGCACCCCGGGTGGGTGGACGAGATGGCGGCTTTCTGGAGCGACTTCGTCGCCGAGGTGCTCGGGCGCGTGCTGGAACAGCTCGTCCCCGACGTGGTCCACATCTCGGAGGACATGGCCTACAAGGGCGCGTCGATGATCTCGCCCGCGATGGTCCGGCGGTTCTGCCGGCCCGCGTGGGAGCGCTGGACCCGGCTGGCCCGCGAGGCCGGCGTGCCCCTGGTGGACGTGGACTCCGACGGCAACGTCGCGGAACTCATCCCGGAGTGGATCGACTCGGGTGTGAACGTCTGCGACCCCGTGGAGGTGGCCGCGGGGAACGACATCGTCGCGCTTCGCAGCGCGCACGGCCGCCGGATGGCCTACCGCGGCGGGGTGGACAAGCGGGCCATGGCCAGGGGCGGACGGGTCATCCGCGCGGAGCTGGCGCGCGTCGAACCGGTCGTCCGCGACGGCGGCTACATCCCGAGCTGCGACCACGGCGTGCCGGCCGACGTCTCGTGGCCCGACTTCGTCGACTACAGCCGCCTCCTGGCCGAGATGACCGGCTGGCTGTGAGTCCGAAGCCCTTCGCGCTCACCATCGATCGTGGTGCACCCGCGCGGCGTCGAAGCGGCCGGCGGGATCCTTGAGCTCGGCGGGGTGGCCGACGGCGATCATGGCGAACGGGATGACGTGCTTCGGAACGCCAAAGAGTCTGCGGAACGCCTCGACGCGCTCGCCGACCGGATGGATGCCCAGCCACACGGCTCCGAGGCCGAGTTGCTGGGCCTCGATGAGAAGGTTCTCGGTCGCGGCGGCGCAGTCCTGCACCCAGTAGCCCGCGTGCTTCTCGAGCGTCTCGTCGCCGCAAATCAAAATGGCCAGCGGCGCCCGGGGCACCATGAGCGAATACGGATGAATCTGCGGCACCTGTCGCCTGAGCGCCGCGTCGCGGACGACGATGAAGTGCCACGGCTGCTCGTTGCCGGCCGACGGGGCCGCCATGGCCGCCTCCAGCAGCATCCGCACCGCGTCGTCCGAGACCGGCTCGCCGGTGTACTTGCGGATGCTCCGCCTTGCCATGACCGCGTCCATGGTTCACCTCTCCGATAATCGGAGGCCGCTTAGTAGCTCGGAATCGAGGGTGCCACACTTTGGAGGCCCGACGAAGTCGGGACCAAAGTGTGCTTCGCCCACCGCACACTTTGGCGTCGGCTTCTCCGCCGCTACAAAGTGTGGCACCCATGGTGAGACAGCCTCCAATTGTCGGACAGGCTCACCCCTTCGGTGTGGCCATGCCACCCTCTGATCACCCCGCGCGACCGGCCGCCAGGTCGGCGAGCATCGCGACAAGGCGGTCGATGACCTGCAGGCCGGAGTCCTTGAGCGCGCGGCGGACCCTGCGTCCGGGGCGAGCCTCGAGCAGGTCGGTCTCGCTCCTCGCGTAGCCGCGCATCACCTCGTAGCTGCCCTGCTCGAACGCCAGCGGCAGCGGCTGGTAGCCGCCGTACGACCCGTTGTAGCCCATCATGACGAGGTGCGGGAGCGGGCTGCGGGCCTCCGCCTGCCGGCCCAAAGCGAGGAACAGCTCGCCCGGGATGCTCGCCACGGCCACATCGCCCAGAACCACGACATTGACGATGGTCACGCGGTTGTTCGCTGGGTCGTCCTCGCCGCTCGACCAGTAGGCGTGGCGCAGCGACGCGGGGCGCCGGTAGTCGGCGCACGCCTCGATGGCCGGGGCCACGGCGTCGGCGAACCGGCGGGCCACCAGGCGGTTGCTCTCCTGGAACCAGCGGATTTCGGCGTCAGTGCCTCCCGGCGGCCCGGGGTGCATGCAGTGGATGTCGATGTCGCCGCCCGTCGCGTTGGCGTGCAGCACCGCCAGGCCGGGCAGCCGGCCCTCGATCTCACGGCGCGCGGCCCCGGGGAACTCCCCGCTGAAACAGGGGATCGACCACAGGTGCGGGTGGCTGGGGTAGCTGACCAGGGCGGCGAACGGCCGCGGCGCGCCAGGCTCGCGGACGCAGAGGACTCGGACTTCCGTGGAGTGCGGCCCCGGAGACCCTGCGACCTTGAGACCGGGAGGGCAGATGCCGCCGCCACCGTGCCAGGAGTTGACGCACGTGCCGTTGGAGAGCCGCAGCCGGCGGTTCTCGCCGACCGGCTCGGCCAGGCGGGCCTGGGCAAAGGCGATCTCGGCGGGCCGGCGGGTGGCGTCGGCCTCCGCGCAGGCGGCGATGAAGGCATCGACGATCTTGCGGTTGGCCTCGGCCAGGGCCTCGGCCGCCTCAGGCGAATCGTCCGCCCCGACGGGGCTGCTGCAATGGTTGTGCACCGAGCTGAAGAGAACCCGGCGGGGGTCGCAGCCCAGGCGCCGACCGACCGTCTCGCGGGCCTCGACCACCCAGGCGTGGTCGATGGTCCGCAGGTCGCTCGTGATGAGGAAGGCCCGCTCGCCGGCGAGGTCGATGGCCATGGCCTCGCACGCAAGCGGGTCGAGCACGCCGCGCGTCGGTTCCAGGCGCTCCATGCCCGTGGGTTTCAGCAGTTCGGGCCTTGGCGGCGCGATGTCTCGTCGCGCGACGCCGATCGTGAGATTGCCCTGGGCGGCGGAAGCGGTCATCGGCCCTCCTTTCCATCAAGGGCGGCGAGGAGCTTCGCCGCCTGGAGCCGGACGCGAAGGCTGTCGTCGCCGAGGCGCTTCCGGGCAACCGCGGCCGCCGACGCGGCGCCGAGTCGGTCCAGGGCCTCGACGGCACACTGGCGGACGTAGGGGTCGGCGTGCGACGCCTGCCGCTCGACGACGCCAGCGTGGGTCTCGTCCTCCAGGAGGCCGAGGCACTCAACGGCCACGGCGCGGTCGAACGGGTCGTCGAGCGCCTCGGCGGCCTCGACAATGAGGGCGATGCGGTCGCCGCGCCCGGCGGCAGCCAGGGCGTATGACGCCCTCACGCGTGCGAAGTCCGCCGGGTCGCCGTCGCCCATCGCCTCGACCAGCCGCACGTGCTCCTCGCTCGGGTCGGCACTGAGCAGGCTCACGGCCGCCTGGCCGCGGACGTAGCGGCTGTGGAAGGCCACGAGGTCGCGCAGCGCTTCGCAGGCCTCCGGGGTGGCCAGGAGGCCGAACACTTCGGCCTTCAGCGCCACCCGGGCGGGGTCGGTGTGTCGGACGCCGCGCGCGGCGGGGTCGGCCATGGCCCCGACGGTGATGCGTGCCTTGAGGTCGCGCGCCGCCGGGAGGTTGTCGGGCAGCCGAAGCACCGTCGGGCCGAAGAAACAGAAGAAGACGTCGTCGCCGGCGTCGGCCAGCTCGGCGAGGTAGCCCGCCCGCGACTCGTCGCCGAGGGCCAGGAGCGCGAGGGCCGCCGCGGCGCGGACCGCGCGACAGTCGAGCCAGAACCAGTCGTCGACGACGTTGGGCTTGTCCACGAGCCCGCGCAGCGTGGGACAGACCGCCGCATCGCCGATACGGGCCAGAGCGTGGAACCCCGCCATCTTCGAATAGTAGCGACTCTCGGTGACGTAGCGGCGCAGCGCGCCGACGGCCTCCCCGCGGCCGAGTTCGCCGAGCAGGCGCGCCGCGTCGGCCTGGTCGTAGCGGTCGGGCGCCTCAAGCCCCGCGACGAGCAGCGCCAGGGGTGCAATGTCAGGCAACGTCGTCTCCTCCTTCTGCCAGCACCCGCACCGCCCATCGCAGCGCCCGGGCCCGGTTGACATGGCCCCAGAAACACGTGCGGCGCACCGAGGTGTCGCCGCACCTTGCGTCGCAGAGGAGGGTCGGCCCGCGCGGCCCTAGACGTCGAGGTTCCTGGCTTCGAGGGCGTGGCGTTCGATGAACTCGCGGCGCGTCTCGACCACCTCGCCCATCAGGACGGTGAACATCTGGTCGGCCGAGGCCATGTCGGTGAGGGTGACGCGCTTGAGCACCCGCCGCGCAGGGTCCATGGTGGTTTCCCAGAGCTGGCCGGCGTTCATCTCGCCGAGGCCCTTATAGCGCTGAAGTTCGAGCCCGCGTTGCCCCTGCTGGCGGATGGCGGGCAGGATGTCCCTGATGCAGGCGACGCCGCGCTGCTGGTCGTCGCTGGCGAGGGCGAAGCGGTACTCGGCCTTCTCGCCCAGGTGCTCCTCGGGGCCGACGTGCCAGTCTTCCATTGACAGGCCGCGCGTCTCGAGCTTGCGGATCAGGCGGTTCAGTTCCTTGACGTCGAACAGCTCCTCGGGCTCGGGCAGCTCTTCGAGGGCCTGGTCGACCTCGGGCCGCTTGGGCCGACTGTTTCCGGCCTCGGCGAGGCGGCGGCGCGCCTCGGCTTCGAGGAGCTTGAAGCCCTCTTCCTCGCTGAAGACGTACCGGAACTCGCCGTTCACGCGGATGCACCAGTTGGGGAGGTTCCCCCTCTTGTCGCGCAAGGTGAGGAACTCGTCGAAGGCGGTTCCGCGCCGCTCGACGAACCGGACCATCTCTTCGAGTTCGGCCAAGAGCCCGCCGAGTTCGGCGAGCTTGGCCCCAGCGATGGTCGCCTGGCGCCCCTTGCCGCGCGGCCTGACGAGCAGCGCCTGCCCCTCAATGCCGAGCCGCAGCAGGGTGGCCTTCATCTCGCGGTCGCTGAGGACGTACTCCTCGTGCTTCTTTCGTCGCACGCGGTAGAGCGGCGGCTGGGCGACGTAGATGTGGCCCTCGCGGATGAGGTCGAGCAACTGGCGGAAGAAGAAGGTCAGCAGCAGCGTTCTGATGTGGCTCCCGTCGACATCGGCGTCGGTCATGATGATGATCTTGTTGTAGCGGAGCTTCGTGATGTCGAACTCCTCGCCGCCGATGCCGGTGCCGAGGGCCTGGATGATGAGGAAGATTTCCTGGTGGGCGAGCATCTTGTCGATGCGGGCCTTCTCGACGTTGAGGATCTTCCCCCTCAGGGGGAGGATGGCCTGGGTCCGCCGATCGCGTCCCTGCTTGGCGTTGCCGCCGGCCGAGTCGCCCTCGACGAGGAAGAGTTCCGTCAGCAGCGGGTCGCGCTCGGAGCAGTCGGCGAGCTTGCCCGGGAGGTTGCCCGAGGCCAGGGCCCCCTTGCGTCGGACGAGGTCGCGTGCCTTTCGTGCGGCCTCGCGCGCGGCCGCGGCCTGGACCGCCTTGCCGACGATCTTCTTGGCTGTTCCGGGATTCTCCTCGAGGTAGGTGCCGAGCATCTCGTTGGTGACGGTCTCGACCAGGGTGCCCACCTCGCTGTTGGAGAGCTTGGTCTTGGTCTGGCCCTCGAACTGCGGGTCGCGGACGCGCACGTTGACGACGGCGACGAGGCCTTCACGGAGGTCGTCTCCCGAGGGCGTGGTGCTCTTGAGGAGGTTGGCTTTCCTGGCGTAGTAGTTGAGCGTGCGGGTCAGGGCCGACTTGAACCCCGACAGGTGCGTCCCGCCCTCGATGGTGTTGATGTTGTTGGCGAAGCAGAGGATGTTCTCATTGTACGAGTCGTTGTACTGCATGGCGACTTCGACCATCGACCCGCTTTCCTCGTCCTCCTTGCGGAAGTAGATGACACCCCGGTGGACCGCGTTCTTTCCGGCGCCCAGGTGCTTGACGAACGCCCTGACGCCTTCCTTGTAGCGGTACGTCTCGGCCTGCTCGGTGCGCTCGTCGGCCAGGGAGATCTCGAGCCCCTCGTTGAGGTAGGCCAGCTCCTTGAGGCGGCCGGCGAGGATGTCGTACTTGAACACGGGGTCGGCGAAGATCTCCGGGTCGGGCCGGAACGAGATCTTCGTGCCGGTCTTCGCGGACTTGCCGACCTTGCGGAGGCTCGAACTCTTCTTGCCGCGCGCAAACTCGATCTTCCAGACGTGGCCGTCGCAGCGCACTTCGGCCTCGAGCCACTCCGACAGGGCGGTCACGCAGGAGACGCCGACGCCGTGAAGCCCGCCGGAGACCTTGTAGCTGGCGTGGTCGAACTTGCCGCCGGCGTGGAGCATCGACAGGGCGACCTCGACGGCCGGCTTCTTCTCCGTCTTGTGCATGCCCACGGGGATGCCGCGCCCGTTATCGGCCACGCTGACCGACCCGTCGGCGTGGATGACGACGTCGATCTTCGTGCAGTAGCCGGCCATGGCCTCGTCGACCGCGTTGTCGACCGCTTCGTACACCAGGTGGTGCAGGCCGCGCGCGTGCCGGTCGCCGATGTACATGTCGGGCCGTTTGCGCACAGCCTCGAGGCCCTTGAGGACCTGGATGGACTCAGCGCTGTAGCCGCCCGGTCGCCCCGCGCCTTTCTCCTTGCCAGCCGCGCGCTTCGGCTTGGCTGACTTGACGTTCCTCTTGGCCATGGGCGTCTGCGACTCCTTTCTCAGATCTGCCGTGTGTTGCGGCCGCGCCGTGGCTTCAGCGACCCGACCCGAAACCTGATGTCGCGGATGAACTGGCCGCGCACGCGCGCCTGGAGCGCCGCGAGGAGTTCGTCCTTGCGGAAGTTGGCGAGCTCGGCCAGCAGGGCGGCGCTGTCGACCACCACGACGGCGACGCTGTCTCGCACTGCGTCGATCCGTGTGTGCTCGGCGCCCAGCCCCACGGCCTCTTCCCAGGCGGCCTCGAGTTCGGCGGCGCCGCCGGGCCGCGCGAGCCCGCTCGTCTGGAGGAACCGGCCGATGATGTCCTTGAGCAGTTCCACAACAGGTTTGCCGGCGCCCCCCGGTTCGCCGAAGCCGCCCTACAGAATGTTGACAGGCATGATCACGTGCTCGTAGGTGCTGCCCTCGCGGATCAGGCCGGGCTTGTTCGAACTCTTCATCTGGAGCGTGAACGTGTCGGACTCGATGACCTTGAGAACGTCGATGAAGAAGTAGGGGTTGAAGGCGATCTCGAACTCGTCCTCGTCGGCCGTCGTCTCCGCCTTGACGGTGACCCGGGCCTCGCCCATTTCGGGGGCGCGACTCGACAGGACCGCCTCGGACTTGCTGAACGTGATCTTGACGCCGCGCGACTCCTCGTTCGTCAGCAGTGCCGCGCGACGCATGGCGCTCAGGAAGTCGGCGGTCACGAGCTTGACCTTCTTGTCGCAATCCTTCGGGACGACATCTTCGTACTTCGGGAAGTGGCCGTCCACCAGGCGCGAGTAGATGATGGTGTCGCCGACGCGGACGAGCAGGTCCTTCTCGCCGATCTGTGTCTCCACGGTGTCCGCCTGGCCGAGGGAACGTTCGATCAGGTGCACCGCCTTGGTCGGGACAATGGCCTTGACGAGGCCCTCGCTCTTGCCGCCCTTGCACGGCGCCTTGGCGACCGCCAGCCGGTGTCCGTCAGTCGCAATGAGTGCGATCTCCTTGCCGCGAATCTCCCAGAGGACGCCGTTGAGGGCATACCGCGCCGCCTCGCGGGCGGTTGCGAAGATCGTGCGCCGAATCATGCTGGCGAGTTTACCCGCCTCGATTTCCGTTCCGCCGTCCTTCCCGAAGTCTGGCACGGCGGGGAAGTCGGCCGGATCGTCACCCATGATCGTAAACCTCGAGTCCTCCGTTTCCAGACACGCCGTGCGCTCTTCGACCGTCAGCGAAATCTTCTCCGAGGTGAGTTCCTTGAGAATGGCCGCGACACGTTCCGCTGGCAGCAGGGCCTCGCCAGCCTCCGAAACCTCCATGCCCGAACTAAGGCAGACGCGAATGCCTACCTCCAAGTCGGTTGCCAGGAGGCGCATCTGTTTCTTCGTGGCCTCGATCTTCACACACTGGAGGGCCGGCTTCGGACTCCGGGGATTGACAACGCTCTGGGCAATTTGAAACGCATCGCTGAGCGCCGCTCGGTCGCATAGGGTTTTCATCTGAACCTCCGGTGCATAGACTGGTTAAAGAGGTTATCCAAACACTCATCATACCCCACAGTACGGGGTGTTGAAAAGTGGAAAGTCGCGGAGTCAAGGCACCGTAAGCCCGTCTTCAGAAATCACTTAGACGCGACGAGCGCAAAAAAGCGGCCTGTGGCTCCACTGTTCATAACTTGCTGTCGCAGGCCGGCCCATTGTGGACAAATCCGCGGGGAATATCCCCGGCTGTTCTCGACCTGTTGACACCTCCGCGGTTGTGCCCAAGGCGGTCACATGGTGCGCCACAAGCGCCGTCGGTGCGGCGTCAACCACCTGGGTGCGTTCCTCTTGTAATCTGCCGGGTGAGTTCGGCCAGGGTGGCGCCCAGTTCATCGTCGGCCTTTGCGCCATCGTCGATTTTCCTGTCGGCGTGCAGGACCGTCGTGTGGTCGCGTCCGCCGAAGTAGCCGCCGATTTCCTCCAGGCTGAGCTTCGTGAGCCGCCTGGCCAGGTGCATGCAGACCTGCCTCGGCAGGGCGATGGATTTGTTGCGCTTCTTGCCCTGGAGTTCGGACACGCGCACGCCGTAGTGCTGGGTGACCGCCTGGATGATCTCAGGCACGGCGATTTCCCTGGGCCGCCGGGGCAGCGAGTCGGCGAGGATTTCGCCGGCGAGCTCGAGCGTGATGGGCACGTGGGTGAGCTTGGCGTGCGCCGCCACGCGCGTGACCGCTCCCTCCAGTTCGCGGATATTCGTGTCGACGGCCCTGGCGATGTAGCGTGCCACGGCGTCGGGGAGTTCCACGTCGCGCAGGCGTGCCTTCTTGGTGACGATGGCGACGCGCGTCTCGAAACTCGGCCGGTCGACCCGCGCCACCAGGCCCCACTTGAACCGCGACACGAGGCGCTCCTCGATGTGAGGGATCTCCTGCGGAGGCGAGTCGCTTGAGAGGATCACCTGGCGCTGCGCCTGGTAGAGCGTGTTGAACGTGTGGAAGAACTCTTCCTGCGTGCGTTCCTTCTCGGCGAGGAAGTGCACGTCGTCGATGACGAGGACGTCGAGGTGGCGGTAGCGATACCGGAAGTCGTCCAACTCCCCGCGCTCGACGGAGGCAATGAACTGGTTAATGAACGACTCGCACGAGAGGTACAGGATCTTGATGTCGCCCTGGCGTGCGAGCAGGCGGTGGCAGATCGCCTGAAGGAGATGGCTCTTGCCCAGACCGACGGTCCCGTGGAGAAAGAGCGGGTTGTAGGCCTTGCCTGGCGCCTCGCAGACGGCCACGCAAGCCGCGTGGGCCAGGCGGTTGCTCGGCGCGACCACGAAGTTCTCGAACCGGTAGGCGGGGTTGAGTCGGAGTTGCTCGTGCGGCTCAGTCTCGGCCCGGCGCGAGAACGGCAGGTTGAGCTGCCCGGGCGCCCCCGCGCGGAGCTGGACGTCGACCACCCTGCCCCAGACCTCGGCCGCAACGCGCGCCAGCGCGCCGCGAAGGCGATTGCGGGCCGCGCGGGGCAGCGCCGCGGCGGAGCGGACGTCCAGAAGCGAGGGTGACAGGAACTCGGCCTCGAGCGTCGGCAGGAGGTCCTGAAGGCCGGCGCCGGCATCCGACGCGCCGAGGCGCTCCAGCACCGTCTGCCAGGCCTGGTGGTCTGCTTGCGTCACGGGTCCCATGCCTTCCGCCTTCACGGGAGTGTCTGTCGTCGTGGCTGACATGACTCGGCCGCACGCCGGACCGCGCCAGTGGCGCCGTCGGCGGAACTGCGCCGACACGACGCGAACATCCTGCCAGCGCCGTGCGAACCCAAGCCGCACCCGGTCAGGCGCAACGAGACAACGCGGCACTGTAGCATGGGCCCGAGGGGGCGTCAACCGGGGGGAAGTGGAAAAAACAGGTCGGCCGCGCCTACGTGGGCCGCGCGGCAGGGATCGGGGCGCGGGTGTCTTCCTTGCTGCTCGGCGCCAGGAGGGGCAGGCGGATGGTAAACGTGGACCCGGCCCCGACTTGGCTTTCGACGTCGATGACGCCGTGATGCTCGGCGACGATTTTCTGCGAGACGGCCAGGCCCAGGCCGGTGCCCATGTGGCCCTTGGTGGAATGGAACGCCCGGAAGATGTGCGCCAGTTCGCCGTCGGGGATGCCCTTGCCGTTGTCGGCGACGGCGATGGTGAAATACTGCGCCGCCTGTTCCGTGTCGAGCGGCCCGGGACCGTCGAGCGCCGTGGTGACCGCGACGTGGCCGGTACGCGGCTCGACGGCATCGAGCGCGTTGACGAGGATGTTCAGGCTCGCGCGGTGGATGCCCTCGGGGTCGATCCAGATTTCCGGCAGGTCGCTGTCGAGGTTCGCCGCGACCGTCACCTGCTTCTCGGCGGCGCGCGCCGCCACCAGCTCGATGACCTCGCGCAAGACTGCGTTGACGTTGCGCCGCTCGAGGTTCGGCTCGCGGGCGCCGCTGTAGTGGAGCATGCCGAGGACGAGGTCATTGATGCGTCGCTGGTTTCGGCTGACGATGTCCCATCCGCGGCCGACGTGGTCGAGCCTCTCGGTCTTGAGCCCTTCTTCGATGACGCCGGCGCCGCCCAGGAGGCCCTGGAGGATGTTCTTGATGTAGTGCGACAGGCTAGCGACGGCCTCGCCTACGGCAGCGAGCCGCTCGCGGTGCAGCGCCTCCTCGGCCAGGCGCGAGTTCTCCAGGGCGATGCCCGCCAGGTAGCCCAGGGCGGTCATCATCCGCAGGTCGTGTTCGCTGAACGGCGCCTGTTGGAGTTGCGTGTCCACGTGGATGACGCCGAGAATCCGGTCGCGGACCTTGATGGGCACGCAGATGGCGCTGCGGATGCCGAGGTCCTGGACCGAGTCGCCCTGCTCGAAGCGGCGGTCCTGCATGGCGTTGGCCGACAGGACGCCCTCGCCCCGGCTGACGCAGTAGTTGACGATGGTCTTGGAGACGAGGATGGGCGGCTTCTGGTCGGGTGGCGCGGCCGGGTCGGCGTTCTGGCGCGCCCCGGTCCGCTCGGCCTCGATCTCGCTGATCAGGTCGTCGCGGTAGCGGACGGCCCGGGGCTCCATGCGGCCGGTGTCGTCGTCCTGGAGCAGGATGAACGCCCGGTCGGCGTCGACCACGTCGAAGACCAGGTTGATGACGGTGTCGATGAGCTGCTGAGTGCTGAAGATGGCGTTGAGTTCGGCCGAGAACTTGAAGAGCGTCCTCAGGCTCTCCATGATGCGGGTGTCGGCGGCGGACTCGTCGGCCTTGCCGAGGAAGACGGCCGGATCGAAGTCGCTGCGCGTCGTCGCCTGGATGGCCGCGTCGACCACGTTGCCCTGTTCGTCGATTCGCACAGGTCCGCCCGCGCTGAAGGTCGGCCCGGCGACGACACGCCCCAGGGCCAGAATCGCCCCGCCGAGCCGGAGCTGGTCGCCCGGACGGATCGCCGCCTCGGTCACGCGCACCCCGTTGACGAACGTCCCGTTGGAGCTCGCCAGGTCGATGATGTGGAACTTGCCCTCTTCGACGCGCAGCTCGGCGTGCCGGCGCGACACGCTGTGGTCCGTCAGCGGGACGTCGCAGTGAGGGTCGCGGCCCAGGACGATGTGCGTCGCCTGGAGGTTGTACACCTTGCCGCGGTCCTGACCCTGGATAACGGTCAGATTGGCCATGATCCGATCCGAGGTTCCTCCGGCCCCGCCCCGGCAGGCAGGGCGGCGGCCTAGGGTTGTCGACGCCGCCTGTCGCTCAGGCGACGGGAGCCTTCCGGGGGCCCGCGTAGGACGCGCTGCTCGATGCGTGGAGGCGCCGACCGCCTCCACGCGGAAATGGCTACCAGTCCGGTGGACGCGCATATTATACGACCCCACATCATTGACACGCAAGCAAATCCCCTCTCCCGGCACTGAAAAGGGCCATTGCGGTCCCATGCACGCCGCTGCCACGGTCTCCGCGGCCAAGCCTCGGGGGCGGTTCCGGGAACCGCTCGGTGCTGCGGCGAGTCTATGCCTCTGGCCTGCGCGGGCCGCCCGGGGTGTCGGCAGGGCGGTTTTTACCAGCTTGTTACACGGTCCCACGGCGTCGTCGGGTACAGTAAGTGCGGTGTGGGTCGGCGGGTGGCCGACGGTTGGTAGCGCGAATCGCGCGCCGCCCCGTTCGCGGGCGGCGCCGGAGGCAAACGTCCGCGATTTTCCCACGTGAAGGGAGCGATCATGAACAGGAAGCTGCTGTGCCGCGTTCTGGGCGTTGTCCTGGTGGGCATGCTGGCGGCCGCGGAGGCCGCGGCGCAGGAGAGCGCCGCCAGGGCGGGTGCCGAGCCCGCCGGGGACGAGGTCGCCAAGGAGCAGAGCATCTACATTCCCTACAAGGAGCTGCGGCGCGTCTTCGAGAAGCAGAAGCGCGGCGTCTTCCTGCCGTACGAGGAGTTCATGGCCCTGTGGCGGAAGGCCCGCGCGCAGGGACTTGAGCCGGCCGACGCCAAGCCGCCCGTGGACTTCCTGATCACCGAGGCCGAGAACGCCGCCAGCGTGGCTCGCGACAGCGACGTCGTCGCGGTGCGCAGCACGCTGAAGGTCGAGATCCTCAAGGCGGGGTGGAATCAGGTGCCGCTTCGGCTGTCCGACGCGGCCGTCACGCGCGCGACGCTCGACAAGAAGCCCGCGCGCCTGGTGTTCGACGCGGCCGCGGGGTACTCGCTGCTGCTGAAGAAAGAGGGCGACAAGCCGCAGCTCTTCACCGTCGAGCTGGAGTTCGCCAAGGCCTACACCAAGGCGCCTGGGCAGAACAGCGTCTCGTTCGAGAGCCCACAGGCTCCGGTGAGCCGGTGGCAGATCCAGATCCCCGACACCGGCGTGAAGGTCAACATCGAGCCGATGATCGCCGCCACCGAGTTGCCCGGCGGCGAGAAGGATGCCGGGACCAGCGTCCTGGCGTTCGTCGGCGCGGCCCCGACGGTCCGCATCGGCTGGACGCCCAAGGCCGAGGGGGCCACGGGCCTGGCAGCCCTGGCGTCGGTCGAGGCGGAGCACCGCGTCACCGTCGAGGAAGGCGTCGTCCGGTCACGCACGGAGCTCGTCTACGCCATCAGCCGCGCCGAGCTGCCCGCACTGAAGATCGAGGTGCCGGCCGACCAGAAGGTGGTCAACGTCTTCGACCCGAACGTGCGCCAGTGGAGCCTGGCGGCGGCCGCGGAGGCAGGCGGTCCGCAGGTGATCGAGGCCCAGCTCTTCGAACCGGCCAAGCAGTCACAGAGGCTCGTCGTCGAGCTGGAAAAGTACGACGACAAGGCCGACGGCGACAAGGTCAGGCAAGTCGGCGTGCCGATCGTCCAGGCCGTCGGCGTCATCCGCCAGCAGGGCACCGTCGTCGTCAGGGTGGCCGACGACCTGCGGGCCGAGGCCACGGAGCGCAGCGGCCTGATGCAGGTGGACGTCTCGGAGCTGCCGGCGTCGCTGCGGCGCGGCAAGTGGGATTTCGCGTACCGCTACGCGGTGCTGCCGTTCGGCCTGACGCTGCGCGTCGAGAGGATCCAGCCGCGCATCACCGTCGAGTCGCTCGCCGAGGCGCGGCTGCGGCCGGACGAGCTGCTCGTGGACCTGCTGGCCGTCTACACCATCGAGCGGGCCGGCGTGTTCCAGTTGGCGGTGGTGTGGCCCGACGGGTACGAGGTGCGGCAGGTGCGCGGCCTCGAGGCCGCCGGCGCCGGAGCCGTCGAGGTGGACAGCTATCACGTCGAGGGCGACGCGACGCGCCGGCTGGTCGTGGACCTCTCGCGCAAGGCCATGGGCCGCCTGGCCCTGGCCGTGACGCTGTCGCGACGCCTGAGCGAGGCCGACCTGCTGACCCCGACGGGCACGGAGGTCGAGGTTCCGCTGGCCGTGCCGCGCGTCGACCCCGCAACCGTCGAGCGCGAGAATGGCCGCCTGGTGGTCTACGCGCCCGAGACCCTGCGCGTCAACGCCCGCACCGAGGGACTGCGCAATATCGACGTCAGCAAGGCTCTGGAGCTGGTGGGCGGCGCGTCGCCCTTTGCCCGGGCCGGCGTCGCCGAGCGGCCCGTCATGGCCTACGCCTACTCGGAGGAGAAGGCCGACGCCACGCTGCTGGCCGAGCGGCGCGCGCCGCAGGTGACCGTCCGCCAACTGGTGGCCGCCCGGGTCGAGACCGGCGTCATCAAGTACACGGCCACGTTCTTCTACGACGTCCGGTACGGCACCGTGAAGTCGGTCCGGATCGACGTGCCGGCCGAGCTGGCCGAGGCCAAGAAGATCCGCAACGTGACCGCGGGCGTCCGCGAGGAGCAGATCAGCCCGCCGCCCGAGGACCTCGACGCCGGCTACGTCGCGTGGCGCCTCAGCGGCGAAAAGGAGTTCGGCGGCCGGTCCACCATCACGCTCAAGTGGGAAACCCCCATCGAGGACCTCGACATCGGCAAGAGCGTCGACATCGCCGTGCCCCACCTGAAGCCGCGCGACGGCCGCGCCTGGGGACAGATCGTCCTGGCCAAGGTCGAGACCATCGACCTCCAGCCGGTGAACCTGCCGGACGCGCTGCGGCCGATCGACCCGCAGCACGACCTGATGGCCGGCTCCGACGTGACCGACGGCGCGTGGGCCTTCGAGTTCCATGCCGACTGGACGCTCACCGTCAGGGCTACCCGCTACGAGCATGAGGAGGTCAAGCACGCGAGCATCTCGCGCGCCCTGGTGCGGACGGTCGTGACGCGTTCCGGCGACGTCTCGGTCCAGGCCCTCCTGCGCCTGCGCAGCGCCCGCCAGAGGCTCCAGATGGAACTGCCCGCGGACGTCGAGTTCGACGACCGCCCCCTCAGGATCAACGGCCAGGCCGAGCCGCTGGAGCACGGCGACCGGGCCACCCATCGCTACTTCATCCCGCTGGCCAAGCAGCAGGCCGCCGACAAGGACTGCCTCGTTGAGCTTCGCTACACCGTCAAGGACGTGGGCCTGGCCGCCCCGCGCATCGCCGTCCCGGTTTTCCCCGACGAGCCGGCCGTCCAGCAGGTCTTCCTGTCGGTCTACCTGCCGGAGGCCCGGACGTGGCTCGGCGCCGTCGGGCCCTGGACCGACCAGCAGGTCTGGCGCTGGCGCGGGCTCAGCTACGTCCCCCGCCCGAGGATGGGCGAGAACCAGCTCATCGCCTGGGTGACCCAGGGAACCGAGGGGGCCGCCAAGCCCGGCGAGACGTTCCAGGTGGACGGCAAGCGGTACCTGTTCTCGGCCGTGCGACCGGCCGGCGCGCTCCGCGTCGTCTCGATGGACGCGACCTGGCTGAAGGCCATCGTCTTCATCGTGATTGTCCTGGGCGGCCTGGTGCTGCTGCCCTGCTCGGTCTCCAGGCGCTGGCTGGCCGTCGGGGCGCTCGTCGTCGCGATCGTCCTTCTGGCGGTCTTCCTGCCGACGCCGGCACGACAACTGGCGGGCGGCGTCACCCTGGCGGCCCTCGTCATCGTCTTCGTGCTCTGGGTGCTGCGATACGTCCTGGTGACGCGGCCGCGCCGCAAACCGACGGCGCCGCCCTCGACGCCGCCGCAGCCGGGGCCCCAGCCGGTCCCCGCCGCGGAAGGGGGTGACACCCATGCGTAAACCCCTGCTGGTTGGCATGATCCTGTTCGCGGCACTCGTCCCGGCGACGGCCCCGGCGGCCGACGCGCCCGGCGACGCCGCCAAGCCTCAGGAAACCGTCCGAGAGCTCTATGTCCCGTTCGACGACCTCAGCGTCCTCCTGGAGAGCGGGCCGCGACGCGTCATGCTGACGCGCGCCGAGTACGCCGACCTCGTGAAGCGCGCCCGGAAGACCGCGGAGGACCGCGCGCCGCGCGAGGCGCTGCTCGCGTCGGCCGACTACGACGTCCGCATCGGCGACGAACGGGCAGAGATCGTCGCCACGCTTGGCGCCGCCGTGCTCGAAGACGGCCTCCACGCGGTGGGCCTCGACCTCAGCGGCGTCGGCCTCGCCCGGGCCGACCTCGACGGCGGCGCCGGCGCGCCCGTCGGCCGGGCCGACGACGGCCGCCTCATGCTCTTCATCGAGGGCAAGGGCCCGCACGAGCTCCGCCTCAAGATGGTCGCCCCGATGCAGACCACGGCCGCGCGGCAGATTCTGAGCGTCCGTCTGCCCGCGCCGCCCGCGGCGCGCATGCGCCTGGCTGTGCCCGGCGACGTCGAAGTCAAGAGCGGCGCAGCCGTTGTCTCCCGCGTCTTCGACGAGGCCGCCGGCGAGACCCGCTTCGAGCTCCTGCCTCCGCGCGGCCCGCTGAGCCTTGTGATGACCCTCAACAGCCGGCTCCAGCGCCGCGAGCGCCTCGTGCTGGCGCGCAGCGTCCTGCTGGACGAGGTCACGCAGGCCTGCGAGCGGTTCCGCGCGACCGTCTCGATGGCCGTCCTCCACCGCGCTGTCGACCGCTTCAGCTTCACGGTGCCCGAGGGGTTCGAGGTCACCGAGGTGACCTCGCCGCACCTGAGCCGGTGGGAGATTGCCGCCGGCGACGACGGCCGGCGCCGGCTCGACGTCTTCCTTCGCGAGGAGACGACCGAGACGGTCGTCCTGCGCATCGCGGCGGTCCGCACGCGACCGGCCCTCGACGCGTGGACGTTCCCGCGCCTGGAGCCGCAGGACGTTGTCGGCCACATGGCCGTGGTGGGCCTGGTGCTCGAGGACCGGCTCGACGTCGAGGCCGTCCGGCCCGAGGCTCTCATCCCGATCGACGTGGCCGTCCTCGGACAGGGTCTGTGGCAGCCGACGGCCGAGGGGGAGACCTCGGCAGCGCGCCCCGTGGTGGCCTACTTCGCGCCGCACGCTGAGTTCGGCCTCGCGGCGCGCTTCGTCAAGCCCCCGGCCGAGATCCTCGTGACCACCAACCTGCTCCTGGCCCTGGAGGACCGCCGGCAGACCGTGCGCGGCGGGTTCGCGCTGCTGCCGCGCGAAGAGAAGCTTTTCGCCGTCGACTTCGCCGCGCCGGCGGGCTGGGAGGTCACGTCCGTCACGGGCGACGACAAGCACGCGCTGCCGTTCGACCGCTATCCGGAGGCCGACGGGGCCTCTCGCCTGCACGTCCGGTTCCCGTTGGGCGTGGCCGTGGGCAAGGAGGTCCGCGTCTACTTCGAGGCCACGAGCGTCCCCCAAGGGTGGCTCGGCGACTGGGCCTCGCGGACGATCGCGTTTCCGGTCTTCGCCGTTGCCGGCACGCCGCGCGACGTCGGGGCCATCGCCGTCCTGCCCGGCGACGACATGAAGGTCCGGCCCGAGGCGGTCGAGAACCTCACATGGCTCGACGAAAACGAGATGGCCGCCTACGGCCTCCAAGGCACCGGGGCCGCCCTGGCCTACCGCTACGACGTCCGGCCGTACAGCGCGCAGCTCGCGGTCGAGCGGACGGCCCCGCGGCTGACGGCGTGCACCTACTCGTTCTTCCGCGTGGACCGCGACAGCCTGGTCGCGCACTACGAGCTGGCCTACGACGTGGTCCGCGCCCACGCGCGGACGCTGCTCCTGGACCTGCCGGAGACGACGCCCGAGAAGCTGTCGATCCGCGGCCTCGGCGGCGCGCGGGTCAAGGAGTTCACCAGCGCCGCCGCCGAGGGCGGCGTGCGCCGCTGGACCGCTCACCTGGCCGAGCGCGCCTCGGGCACGGTCCGGCTGGCCGTCGACTTCGAGCAGCCGCTCGGCGACATCGCCGACCAGCGCCTCTCGCTGCCCATCGTGCTCGCCGCGGGCGTCGACTACCAGGCGGGCTTCGTCTCCGTCGAGGGAAACGCCGAGCTCGACGTCCAGATGGTCCCGCCGCTGCCCAGGAAGGTCGACGTCGGCGAACTCGTCGACGCCGAGTACCAGCCGGGCCGGCGCCTGCTGGGCGTCTACAGCTTCGTCGGCGACGAGGCCGACCTGCGGCTCCGGATCTCCCGGCGGCCGGCGTACGGCCTGCCGTCGGCCATCGTCCAGCAGGTTCGCATGGCCACGGTCCTGGCGGCCGACGGCCTCTGCCAGACCGAGGCCCGATTCGCCCTGCGCACCAAGGCCCAGTTCCTCAAGGTCGTCCTGCCCGAGGGCTCCGAGTTCTGGTCGGCCACGCTCGACGGCAAACCCACCAAGCCCCAGCGCGACCGCCGGAGCCTGCTGGTGAGCCTGGCGGCCGACGGCGACCGCCAGACCCGCGAGCTCGACATCGTCTACCAGACGGCGGTCGGCGCGCTCGGCCTCTGGTCGCGGCGCGACCTGCCGGCCCCGCAACTGACGCTCCACACCGGCCCCGGCAGCGCGGGCACGCCCGTGCCCGTGGCCGACCTCGTGTGGCACCTCTACCTCCCGGCGGGGTACGAGGCGGTCCGCTCCGAGGGCACCGTCGTCACCGACGAGGTGCCGACGCCGACGCTGGCCATGGCCGCCCTGCCGGGACGCCTGCTGGCCCTCGGCGGCGGCGCCGACTTCGACCGCGGCCTGATCGGCATCATGGGGTCACTGGCGCCGTCACTCAGCCTCGGCCGGAGATACTCTAGAATGGCGGACGTTAGCGAGTCCATGGGCATCAGCGCCCGTTCAACCTTCTACGGCAGCGACAGCCCCGCCGCCGAGTCCGATGGCGATGCGGAGGGCCTCAGGCTCCGCGGCGGGACTGAGAAAGCCTTCACCCTCGATGGTGGCGTCACGCACGGCGATCTGCCCGTGCTCCGCGATGGGCTCGCCGTGAAAGGGGATGTGGACGGCGATGTGGGCGGCGGCCGGATGCCGGAGGCCCGAACCAGGCTCCGCGGCGACGGGGGCGACGTCACCACCGGGCCCGCGCCCGACTCCCGGCCCAGTGGCAGGCCCAGCGAGGCGCCCGAGGACGAATCGGCCGCCGCTGCGCTGCAACCTAGCGACGCGCCGGCTCCGGTGATCGCGCGGCCCTCGACGGAACCGGCCGAAGCGCCTGCCCCGCCGAGAACGCCGCCGCCGGGCAAGCCCGAGCGTGCTGCGCGGCGGTGGATGCTCGGGGCGCGGAGCCTCGCCATCACCCTGGAGCCGACGGGCGAGCCCATCGCGTTTACGAACCTCGGGGCCGATCCGCTGCTGGACGTCACCGTCGTCGAGCGGCCGCGCGTCGACGCCCTCGCGCTGGCCCTGGCGCTGGGAATCTTGCTGGCGGGCCTGGCCCAGGTGAACTGCTCGGTGGGCCGCAAGACCGCCTACGTGGTGCTCGTGGCCCTCGTGGCGACGCTCGTGCCGGTCCTGAGCGGGAAGATCGAGCTGGCCCTGCTATTCAACGCGCCGTTCAACGCGGCGTGCCTGCTGGTGGCCGCCTACCTGGTCATCGGCCTGGCGCGCTGGATCGTCCGTGCGGCGCGGCGGCGCGGGGCGGCCTCTGCGACGGGCGCGGCGGCGGCGACTGCGGCGATAATTCTGGCGGCGGCCACGGTCCTGGGCGGGGCGGCCCCCGCCGGGGCCAAGGAACCCCCGCCGCCCGACAGCGGCAAGCCCTACGTCATCCAGATCGTCGAGCCGGCGCCGCCCGTGGCGGTGCCGGAGGACGCCGTGGTGGTCCCGTACGACCCGTCGTCGCCCGACGGCCCGGCCAAGGCCGACCGCCTCCTGGTGGCCTACGACCGGTTCGTCGCGCTGTGGAACCTGGCGTACCCCGAGAAGAAGATTGAGGCCGCCAAGCCGCCGGCCGACTACGCCCTGGCCGGCGCGGCCTTCGGCGCGACCCTGGCGGGCGAGGAATTCCTCCTGGTCGAGGGCTACGTCGAGATCGACGTCTTCGTGGACGGCTACGCCGAGGTGCCCCTGGCGCTGGCCGGCGGCGTGCTTGCCCGGGCCGACCTCGACGGCAGCCCCGCGCGGATGCGCGTCGCCGAGGTCATCGTCCGCGCCGACGGCAACGCGCAGCAGAACCAGGCCGGCCCGCAGCCCGCGCAGCAGCAGCGGCGCAACCAGCAGGCGCAGATGGAGCAGCAGGCGCCCGCCGCGCGCGTGCCGGCGCCGGTGCTCGTGGTCTACGTCTCCGGCAAGGGCCGCCACCGGCTCGACCTGGCGGTGCGGCTGAAGCTCCAGCGGCGCGGCGGATGGCGCGTCGCCGAGGGGATGCTCCCGGCGGCGCCGGCCACGGCGCTCGTCCTGCGCGTTCTCGAGGCGGCCACCGAGGTTCGCCTGAGCGGCGTCGAGGACCGGCGCACCTACGAGACGGCCGAGGCCGGCCAGACCATCGCGACGGCCGTGTCGCCGGGCGCGGCCCTCGGGATCCAGTGGCGGCCCAAGGTGGCCGAGGCCCAGGTGGACCGCGGCCTGACGGCTGAGTCGGCCGCCCGCATCGACCTCCGCGAGGACCAGCTCCGCGTGGCCTGGACGGTGGACCTGTCGTTCCGGCGCGGCCAGAGGGAATTCTTCTCGCTCGACCTGCCCGAGGGCTACCTCGTGGAGAAGGTCGAGGGCACGAACGTCCGCGGGTGGCAGCTCCGCGACCCGGCCGACGGCCGGCAGAGGCTCGAGGTGTCGCTGCTGAAGCAGGCCAAGGACGGCGAGCGGCTGACCATCGTCATGTGGCGGCCCGAGACGTTCAAGGCCGGCGCGCCCGCGGCGATTGACCTGCCCGTGGTCGAGGTCCCCGGCGCGGTGCGCCACGGCGGGTTGCTCATCATCCACCGCAGCCCGCTGCTGGACGTGCGCGTGCTCGAGGCCCGCGGCGCCGCGCGAACCGACGTGGTCGGCCCCGGACAGGCCTATGTGCCCGACCTGGAGGGCGGCGACAGCCCGCTGGGCGTGCGGCTGTACCAGGCGTACCGGTTCGCGGCGGTGCCGTTCACGCTGCGGCTCGAGGCGGTGCCGGTCGATGTCGAGGCCGAGGCCGCGGTCGAGACGGTCCTGAAGATCGCCGAGCGCGAGCGGACGCTCGAATGCCGCGCGACGGTCACCGCCCGGAAACGGCCGCTCCACATGGCGCAGCTCCTGATCCCCGCGGACCTGGAACTCGACGCGGTGGTGGCGCCCGGGGGGTTCGAGTGGTCGGTCTATTCCGCGGAGGGCGCGGCCGGGGCCGAGGCCGAGGGCCGCAAGCTCCTCGTCGTCTACCTGGCGGCGGGCCAGGCCGGCGACGTGTCGATCCTCCTTCAGGGCAAGCTGGGCGAGACGCGGCCGGTGGCCGCCGTCGACGTGCCCCGCATCGAGGTCCTCGGCGTGCGGCGTCAGCGCGGCGAGATTGTCGTCCAGGTGGACCCGGCGTTCGACGTGCACGCCGACCCGGCAACGCTGCGGCACCTGGAGACCATCCCCCTGAGCCGCACGTTCGGCTGGCTGGCCGCCGGCCAGCGGCGACTGGCGGCGCTGGCCCTGGCGTACAAGGAGCCGGACTACGCCGGCCGGCTGGTGCTGACGGCCCGCACGGCCACGGTGAACTGCTACACGGTGACCAACGTCCGCGTGACGGACCGGGCACTGGAGGAGACGGTCCTGCTGGACTTCACGATCGAGAACGCGGGCATCCGCGAGGTGGCGTTCCGGCTGCCGGACTGGATGCGCGAGGCGCGCGTCCACGTGCCCGGCCTGCGGATGCAGACGGTCGAGGAGGCGCCGGGCGGAATGGTGCGCGTGCGGCTCGAGCTCCAGGACCAGCTCCTGGGCCGGCTGCGGGTGCTGGTGGCCAGCGACCGGCTCTTGACCGACGGGTCGCACGAGGCGCCGATCCCCGTGGTGGAGACCGGGACGACGGAGCATCGCTACGTGGCGCTGGAAAGCGCCGGGCGCGACGAGGTGGTCGTCGAGGCGGCCGAGCAGATCGACTCGCTGGGCCGCCAGCAGGCCGAGTGGCGACGCGTCGCCGACCTCCTCAAGGGCGGGCTGACCCAGGCCTATCTGGTCCGGCCCGGTGCGGCCGCGCCGCGACTGACGTTCCGCACGCGGCAGCGCAAGGCCGTCGAGACCGCCGAGGCCCGGATCGGGCTGGCCCGCACGCTCCTGGTGGTCGACGCCAGCGGAGCCTACCGCGGCCAGGTGATCTACCACGTCGACAACCGCGCGGAGCAGTACCTCGAGGTCGAGTTGCCCGCCGGGGCCGACCTCTGGACCGCGTGCCTGGTGATGCCCGGCGGCCAGGTGGAGCCCGTCAAGCCGGTCATGCCGCCGGCCAAGGGCGCGGGCGGCACCGTCCTGATCCCGCTCGTCAAGACCGAGGCCGGGGCGCTCGACTACCAGGTCGTGATGAAGTACGCCGGCACCATGGGCGCCCTCGGCGGCCTGGCCAACAAGAGCTTCCCCCTGGTCCGGACGGTGAACATCAACGTGGAGCTGAGCCAGGTGGAACTCCTGCTGCCGCCGGACTACGCATGGCTCGACCTGGACTACGCGTGGCTCGACTTCGACGGCACGATGACGCGGATCACCGAGGCGGGAGACCTGGAGGCCGAAGTGGCCGACTACCAGGGCCGACAGGTCAAGAAGCTTCTGGAGGTGGCCTCCGGCGCGAACCCGTTCGCCCAGGCGCGGGCCCAGGCCAACCTCAAGCAGCTCGGATCGCAGATCACCCTGTTCAACGAGGCGGTCCAGAGCGTCGAGGGCGTCGCCGACAACACGGTGCTGCTCTCCAACGTGGACTCGAACCGGCGGCTCCTCGAGCGGGCCGAGCAGACCCTCAGGGAGCAGGACGAGGCCGGCAAGCGGGCCCTCTACTTCAGCAACGCCGGCAACATCTGGGAAGCCTACCAGGGACAGAAGGTCCAGCGCGATCGGAACATCCTCCAGGATGCCGGGGCGAACTGGAGCGAAGGCGCCGAGGTGGTGCAGACGGCGCCGAAGGCGGGAACGGTCGTCGTCCAGGACGCCGACGGGCGGTTCAACACCCTGTGGCTCGACAGCAACGAGCTGCGGCCGTCGACCGTCCAGAAGGACGTCGCAGGCTTCACGGGTAGGATCACGAAGGAGAAAGCGGACGACTGGGGCGACAAGAAGCGACTCGACGAGGTGCGCCGCCTCGGCCAGAGGCGCCAGCCCGCCGCCCCCGTCGTCAAGGGGCTCCCGACGAAGGCCCCCTCCCGTGGTGAAGGCAAGGGGAAGCAGGCGGACGAACGAGAGTACAGGGAAGGCGGCGGCGACCAGTTCCAGCTCGCCCAGCGCTACCAGTCGAAGCTGGAGAAGCAGCAGGAGGCCCAGGTCGAGGCCCAGGTCATGGAGTTGCAGTTGCCTGAGAGCCAGCGACAGGCAGGCTACCGCGCCACCGTGGCCGGGACGGCGACGTTCGAGACCGAGGGGCGCCCGGCCCCCGAAGGCGAGGAGCGGAGCGTGGCCGTGCAGGCGGGCGAGCAAGCGCCCCGGCTCGGCGAGTGGGGCCGCGCTTACGGCGGCTATGCGCACGGCCGCATCGGCTATGGTTACATGACCTGGACTGGCGGGGGCGGGGCGGGCGTCGTGCCGACCGGCCTGGCCAGCCTCATCGACGTCGAGCTGCCGCAGCGAGGGACGCTGTACCGGTTCAGCACGCCGCGCGGCGACGTCCGCATCACCGCCCGGGCCGTCTCGGTCGAGTTCCTGGGCTCGCTCAAGCGCGTCATCGGCGTCCTCATCGCCATCGGTGTGGCGCTGTGGGTCCGGCGGCTCATCGTCCGCGGGACGTTCCGCGGCGCGGCCGGCGACGTGCTGGCCATCGCTCTGATTGTCCTGGGCGGCGCGGGGCTGATGTTCGGCGTGCTGCCGATTGCCGGCCTCGTGGCCCTGGCGGCGGGTGTGATCTGGAAGGTGGCCCTGTCGGTCCGGCGTCGCCGCGCGGCGGCGCAGGCGGCGGGCGCCGCGACGGCAGCCTGAGAACGTGTGTCAGAAGCGTCTTGCGGGGGTGCCACACTTTGAAGCCCCGATGATAGTCGGGGCCAACGTGTGCCCCTGAAGCGGCAGACCGTGCCCCGACGAGCCGGGGCCGAGTTGACGTGACGACTCCCAGCGCACGGCGCGCGGCAGCAGCGCGATCGGCATCTTGATGAGCCGCGCGCCGTCGGGCAAAAGGGGCGGGCCTGGGTGGTCCGCCCCTTGCCTTGTCTCTCAACTCGAATCGGCGATGTAAGGCGCCGGATATGGCTATTCCCCGTTGCGGGGGACGGCCTTGCCGCCGGATACCCTGACGTCGGCGCGTTGGTAAACGGCTTTGCCCTTGAGTTTCGTCGCGGGATTCCTGATGCCGAACGTGTGGGTTCGTCCTCCGCGGCCCTTGCCGGCCTTGCTGCCTTCGTACTTCCAGTCGTCCTTCTCGACGTAGAGGACGTCCACGCGCCAGATGATCACGGGGCGCCCGGGCTCTAGCCCGGATATTTCACGTTTCCGGTGAGAGTTTAAGTTGCGCGATGGCCCAACTGTTTGTAAAGTAAGGACTTACCAAAGGTTCTTGCCTTCCATTCAGAAAGGCCATCGCAT
>Ga0272441_10003116_pt1 | contig 32201 bp, 29 predicted proteins | sample SSMProp6N_FD_193582 | JGI IMG/M metagenome (GOLD analysis project Ga0272441, IMG submission 193582) | Marine sediment archaeal communities from Little Sippewissett salt marsh, Falmouth, MA, United States - SSM-Prop-6N | ecosystem: Environmental > Aquatic > Marine > Wetlands > Sediment ... | reverse complement strand
CTGCCTTTTCTTCTGTGGTTTTTTCCAGCTCAGGAAGTGCTGTCATTTCTTGGAAAATATCCTGGTTTCTTTCAACAACAGGGGCCATCAGACTCAGAAGAAGATAAAAACCGGATAGTAAGGTTAATACCGCAAGTACAACACCCCCGAGAACGGAACCAAGAAGCTGCTCTAATACAACCGCGATTCCCCAGCCTACGAGACCCCCACCACTGCCTGCTTCTGCCTCCAACAAACTCACACCTGTCAGACTTGCCATCAGCCCCAGCAGACACACGTAGAAGACTTCAACCACAATGATCCGAAACCAATGTATCTGATTTTCCCGCCCTGTCCGGAACCGATAAATCTGTATTGCAGCTATCATTAATATGATCGGGATTCCATAGCGCCCCCACCCCAGCCACCTACGCAAGAACCAGACCCAGCTGTCAATAATCACTCCACTTGTAGCCTTGAAAAGGCCAAGTGCTGTTATTAATGCTGCTCCTGAAAGTAACAGAGCAGTCATTTCTTGCATCCGGTGTACAGCACCTATACCGAGTGAATTCAGGAGAACCTGCAGTTTATCATTTCCAGTTGGTTTGGGAGGTTTTTCAACATCCATACCAGCATGAAATTCCTTTCATTAGAAAAACATAACCGGGCGCATACCCGCAGCGCCCGGTTGCCTTACGGGTAAGATCTGAACTACGGATCGATCATCGCATCCTGTTGAGCGACTTTCTCCTCAACAACTTCTTCATCATCCATGCCGCTTTGCGGGATTCCTCTGATAGACAAACCCAACCTTCTCTCCGCAGCATCGATGTGAATGATACGGACCCGTACTTTTTCACCTTCTACAAGAACACTGCGGGGGTGCAGGAAGCTTCCATCACCAAGTTCTGAAACATGGATAAGGCCTTCCAATCCTTCTTCAATTCCAACAAATGCTCCAAATTTCACAACATTGGTTACAAGCCCTTCAGTAATCTCTCCTACCTGATACTGATCCTCGACTTCAGCCCATGGATCAGGCAGCAGTTCTTTCAGACTTAACGCTACACGGCCCTGTTCGATATCGACCGACAATACCTTCACATCAAGTTCCTGCCCGCATTTTACAACATCCTTTGGATGTCGCACTCTTCCCCATGACAGCTCAGAAACGTGAATAAGCCCTTCAACGCCGCCAAGATCTACAAAAACTCCAAACTGTGTGATGTTGGTTACCTTGCCTGATACAGTCATTCCAGCTGACAGTGTATTCAGCAGCTCAATCCTTCGACCAGGCCCTGCTGTTGCAGCTCGTTGTGAAAAAACCAATCTGCCTCGTTCTGGATCGAGCTCAATGATTTTCAGGTGCAGAGTCTCTCCAACATATTCGGATAATATCTGACCCCGATCAAACTCACTTTCATCACCACTCAAGCGTGTGATGTGGGATATCGGTATGAAGCCGCGTAGTTTTTTCGCTTCTACGAGAAGCCCTCCCCGATTGAAACCTACTACAGGCAGTTCGATTGTATCGTCACAGTCATATAACTCTTGTGCCCAATGCCAATCCTCTTCACACCCCTCTTCAACCATTCCGCGATGAGAGTGAAAATCAACCTGAGGCTCATCACTTTCTCGTTCTTCAATTTTCTGTTCATCAGCCAGTACAGCTTTCCACCAGGATTCTTCCATCGGTGGAGGAGCCTCTATTTCCCCACTAAAGCCGTGCTCATCGACGCACATTTCAACCACCTCACCCTTTTCCTGCTTAATTATGTACCTTTAAGCAGCATTTCTGTAACTAAGAATACTCATTTCCAGCAAATGTGCAAGGATACTTTACTTATCCCCAGACTCCCGGTACTTTCCCCGTATTTCCTCCCTTTCCATGTCCGAAATCGTCTTTGCTATGGCTTTAATGGCTATACGCTGTTTACGGTACAGATCTGCTTCTGAAACTGATAAGCGCACTGCAATATCTCGTACTTTTCTCCCCTGAATAAACTTCATTTCCAATATATTATAGAGAAGCCATTCGGCAGTAAATTTACGTTCTCCTTCCGGTTTTACCATATCCATAGCCTGTTTCAATATTGAACGCAGGCCATTGACCGGGTTACCATCTCCTTCCTCGGTTACTCGCTTTACTATGCTGAGCCTCATGAGAGGACTGTTTGTTAACCTTGGCCCACCCCAATAATGCGCCAGAGCATCTTTAACCATCTTAACAAGATCCGCTTCCGTTGAAAAAGCAAGTGCAGGTTTATTAAATGCTTCACGGCCTGAATAAGTTGCTGCAGCTCGCAGCTCCTGGACTTCTCCGACCTTTATCACCAAACGATCTACAGCGTTAATTACCTCCCGCTGAAGCATGCGGTCCTTCAAAGCTACAACTATTCGATCAGAAAGCATACTCACCGTTTCAAGGGTTTCAGATGTCTTCACCAGGTCAGCATCTACATTATACAGCCCAAGTATTCCGATAATATCAGTATCTTTGGTTTCACGTAATGTAAACAGATGATAACCCTGCCAGAAAAAAGTTCTCCCTACTTCAGGAAGTTCCTCGTTTTCCTTTATCTGGAGGAGATTCGGAACTGCCAGATTTTCTGTAATTTTCTGAATTCCTACTGAAACTTCTATCCCGATTCCTCCCTGGTCCGTAACACCTATAAAACCTGATTGAGCTCCGGTTACATCACAGGCAGCATCAAGGACAGCTTCAAGATATTGACGCATGTCCTTACTTGTAAGTAAACGATCTTCAAGCTGTTTGAATTTATACAACTCGTCTCGTTCATTCCAGAACAACAAGCGCTCATACGAAGGGCGGACTAGCGTAATCGTAAATTGAAGCAGGAGCAGAACTGCGACGGTTGTAAAGGGCACAAGCCTGCTATTTTCCAATCCGAAATACTGGCTTGCCCGATTAACAAGAACACTGGCTGCTAAAACCGTTGATGCAACTATCGGCCCCCTTAATAACCACTGGGCAAGTCGTGTCTTTACTACACGGTCCGGCGAACTGATACCGAAGTAGGCAATTGAATAAGACATCAGGACCAGCATTCCGGCTACAAGTATGGTGGTTACCCCCACCATAAACCAGAAAATAACTGCAGACCCAATAATTAGTTCTCCACCAACCATTAAAAACGGAAAAACACCAAGAACAGGACCAACAGTACCCGCGAATAAATAACGCATTCTCCGCTTGCTTGTTGGCGTCCGTCCATGCTGATAGGCTTTTAAAAAGTTAAAACCAGTGAGTGATAAAACACTGACAAAATAAAGTAAAAATATGAAAAAAAATGGTCCGGGTTTAAGGTATGATGCTTGTCCGGATTGAAGTACAGGGCCGCTGATATACCCGGTTACCATGACGGCAGTAAAAAATAGAAAACCAAGAATTATCACTGCTATATTGATCAACCGTCGCCATATTTGGGGGGGGCCATTCATGATTTCAAGAAGAGAATCTGATAAGTGCAAATATGCTGCTGGAAAGAAAGCTATCCCTAGCCACTGTAAACGAAGCCAGGTGCCAATCTCATTGGTAGTCTGTGATGTGCTTGCAAGTACATCAAAAAAGTAAACAAGAGTGACGCAGGAAAGCAATATCGCAAAGCTGCGAGCAATCCGTTCCTTCAGGTTAAAGGTAAGTGCATAGAGAAGCAGAGAAAATGCCGTAATTGCATTTCCTGCATTCAGGATTTCGTTGGCAACAAGAAGGGTGGAAAGAAAACTCAGTGGGATTACTCCTTTACAGATATTCCTGTTTCACCAGCAAATAATAACGCAATATCCTGATCAGGGAAATATGCGTCGCTATAACCGCTGAATTGAAAACCAAATTTCCTGAATAATGATATGGCCGGATAATTTTTACTCTGTACTTCAGCGAACAACCTTCCATAACCTTCCAGGGAACTCCACGAAAGAATACTTTTTAACATTTGGGTTCCAATTCCCTTGCGGCGTTGTCTCAGATCCACAACCAGATCTGTCAACCATACACTTCCAGGTGATGGTGATTCAATTACAGCAGCATAACCGCACTTATATCCATTCTCTTCTGCAGTGAGAAGAAGAAGCCGTCGAACCCATTCATCTGCCAGTCGAAGGGGATCCCTTGGATACATAACCTGCATTACACGCGGAAGCTTGATTTCCCGGAAGTGAATCTCAATAACACCTTCGAGATTCTTCCTGACCCCCATCTGCCACACATGGTTAGTGCTGTAATTATGATCAAGCTGCATCAAGGCTGGAATATCTGACGATATTGCTGGACGAATCTTGATTTCACTATTCAATACTACCTGCTCCTTTGTATCTCTATTAATCTTCTACTGCTATTATCCTTACCTGTATCACACATGGATATGGCGCATTCCCTGCAGTATCTGTCACTACAAGACGAAATAAATATTCTCCGGGGTTTACCAGACCGGTATCCCAGGTACCCAGCTTCCCATCCACAACTGGTTCAGTGCTGGCGAATATCGATCGCCAGATGGCACTATCACTAATTGTCCTGTATTCATATTTGTAAAATGCAAAATTCTGAATGTCTGCTGTCCCGGAAATATCTTCCACACCACCTAATTCAGATCCATCTTCCGGTGAGAGAATAAATACAGTCTCTGGATTACAACCAACAAGTAGAATATCATCCCTGACTTCTGCAGATTGGGCATCGAGGTTTCCTTCATCCGTGGGAACAGCCAGGAAAGCCAATGTCGGTGCAGGTGTTGAGGTGGATTCTGTCCTTATAATCGGTTTTGAAAAGGTTGTTGCCAGATATGTTCCACCAAGTATCAATAATGATACAGCAAAAAGAATTGACACGGTTGTCAATCTTTTCACGGCTTTCTCGCGCTCAAGCACGAAAATAGCCTTCCGATATTCAACAATTCTCCGTAGAACTGAGCGCAGGCTGAAAACGAGCAGCAAACCGAAAAGCACGTATATCCAGATACGCGCGAGTCTGATCAGTGTGAAAACTTCATTCATGTATAAGGCCTAGAGCCGCTTTAAAACGCCTCTCAGGATCGATGTAAGCTTTGGAACGATCACCATGCCTGCTTCAATAACCTCTTCATGGGTGGTTACTGTTGTGCCATCCAGATTGGCTTTATTACTGATCCCGGAGATTCCTAGTACCCGCATGCCTCCATGCCTTGCGACGATAACCTCAGGCACAGTAGACATACCCACAGCATCGACACCTATCATCTTCAAGAACCGTAAATCTGCCGGTGTTTCATATGTTGGCCCAGCCAGACAGATATATACTCCTTCATGACAGGAAACACCAGATTCAGACGCAACCTCATGGGCCAATTTGATTAATTCAGGGTCATAAGCCTGACTCATATCAGGAAACCTGGGGCCGAATTCATCCAGGTTAGGTCCTCGCAATGGATTAAAACCTGCCATACCCAGCAGGTTGATATGGTCATTCAGAATCATAAGATCACCTGGTTCATAATCAGGATGAACAGCTCCTGCAGCATTTGTCACAAACAGGAATTCTGCACCAAGCTTTTGCATAACCCTGACTGGCAGCCCCAGCCGAGTGATTGCATGCCCTTCGTAAAAATGGCTGCGCCCCTGCATGACAAATACCGGAACTCCCTCCAGTGTTCCACATACAAGGCGGCCTTCATGGCCTTCAACAGTAGACTTCGGCCATCCAGGAACCTCAGTTCCCATCACCTGAACACTGTCTTCAACTGAATCAGCGAATGGCCCCAGACCAGATCCGAGAATCATTCCCACCCTGGGAGTAACTGGCATTTTACTTTTTAAGAATTCAACCGCTTCATTGATGACATCGTTAGTTAAAAAGTCCATGCTATTTGGTTTCCTCTTCTTCATCCAATTTTGATAAAACACGGATTGAGTTTGGGCTGCTTAATCCCAGGATATCCTGGACGACCTTCCTGCTCTGCCCTTCCTGCAGCAATGTATAGGCCAACGTGTGTCGAAGAGTATGCGGTGATACATCATCCCCCAGCATTGCCTTTTTCGCCCAACGCTTCACGATGAGCCATAATCCTTGTCTGCTGAGCTGCCTGCCTCGCTGGTTCAGAAACACTGCAAACTCATCGGGATGCCTTGCCAGATGCGGCCGCCCTTCCATAAGGTATTCCTCAAGTATCGTTCGTGATTCTCCCAGCTTCAAATTGGATTCCGGCTGGTGCCTGATAATAACACCCAACTCCATATCAAGGTCAGCCATCTGTAATCCAACAAGGTCTGCTGCACGAAGCCCGGTCTTAAACAATACAGCCAGAATAGCTGCATCTCGTAAATTACGGGGGGTTCGTTTTATCAGTGGACTTCCCAACAATCGCTCGATTTCTTCTCTCGAGAGAATCCTGGGTTTCCTTCGTGGTGCTGCCTCAACTTGCAGATACTGATCTACATCAGGGTTTTGAATTATGTTAAATCGGACCAGGTAATCGATGTATGATCGAACAGCAGCAATTTTTCTGGCCACGGTAGCAGGACGATAGCCCTGTTTTGAGAGCCAATCCGTATATGCCTGAATGGTGTTGTTTTGAATATCCGCTGGAGTTGGTTCCCTTTGGAGTTCTCTGGTCATTACCTCAGTTAATTGTGAAAGATCTGATTGGTATGCCAGAATTGTGTTTATCGAACTCCCCTTGGTTTCTTTTATATATTCCAGGAATTCCCGGCTGGTGATCTCCATCCGACCACTCCTTCCCATAGCAAATGCATGAATTAATTATAACATTCACCCTGTGTTTGTTTTATACACGGAATACAACATGATTTTCAGAAGTGCCTCCTTTCAAACCAAAATGACACCGACAATTCACAAATTCCAGGTACAAGGCTTATTCAAGCTTATTGTCTTCTGGAAGTTTTCTCCCTTCCTGAGGTGCGGCAGCTTTGTCCCTTTGATGATTTATTCTTCCCCCACAAATTACTGGATATTCCATACTCACCCCCAAACCGAGTTTTTCCCCATCCGTAGTATATCTTATTTCACAATATTATATCAAGCAGAATGTTGACGTGCACCTTATTTCAACAAACCTCAATAGAAAAGGGTAATGTACATTTATATGAGTTCTTGCGGCCATGGCCTACATGATTGCTTTGGCAATCCACCAGTAAGGTGCGAGTTCTCTTCAGGCAACAATGGATAAACATGGTATATTCTCTTTGAATATCATAAGTAATCCATCACAAAAAACGCAGGAGTGCCTATCAAGACCATGTATGAATATCGTGGAAATATGCATGTCCACACCTGTTATTCCGACGGCAGCGGAACACATGACGAAGTAGCACAGGCAGCGCTGGATGCAGGGCTGGACTTTGTGTTCACGACTGATCACAATGTACTGGTCTCTGGCTTGAACGGTTATTACTACTTCAATCAAGAACGTGTTCTACTTATGGCGGGTGAAGAAATCCATGATCCTGTCCGTGATCCACAGAAAAACCACCTTCTTGTATATGGGGTTGAGACAGAGCTTGCCACGATGGCTTCAAACACGCAGGAGCTCATCGATGCAGTAAAGGAAAACGGAGGTATTTGTTTCCTCGCTCATCCATATGACCCCGAAGCACCTCGTTTCCATGAACCAAACCTGTCCTGGGTAGATTGGAGTGTTCGTGGTTATTCAGGTATAGAGCTCTGGAATGCTATGTCTGAATTTAAAGGTCGACTATATTCTCTTATTTCAGCAGTTGTGTATGCCTACTTCCCGGAACGCATCGCACTAGCCCCCTTCCCTCAAACGCTTGCTATATGGGACCGCCTGCTGAATACAGGCCAAAAAGTCGTAGCCATTGCAGGTGCGGATGCACATGCTGGCTCATACTCAATGGGACCCTTTACTCGTATTCTTTTCCCTTATGATTTTCACTTTAAAGCAATCAACACTCATATTCTTCTCCACGAACCGCTTATTGGGGAACTCGACAACGACAAAAGGCTTATCCTTGACGCTTTGAAAAATGGTTCTTGTTTTCCGGCAAATGACCAGATACACGCTGCAGATGGCTTTCGTTTTACCGCAGAATCGGACAAAGGCACCATATTCATGGGCCAAACAGGCATTATTCGTTTTGGTGTTACGCTTCAGATCAGACTACCCGCCAAAGCTTCCATTCGTTTGCTTCGCAATGGAAAAGAAATCCACCAGTGGAATTCAGCAAGCCATGCGGTTTTGCCGGTAACAAAACCTGGAATCTATCGCGTAGAAGTATATACATTCCATAAAGGAAGAAACCGCGGATGGATTTTCAGCAACCCTATTTATCTGAATGCATCCGAGAATTAACAGTATAGATTCTTTTCCCGATAAAAGTGCTATAATACAGAACAGTTGTTCGATTGTTATTCCCTGATGAGAGATATGCTTCCATGAATGAATTTAAATTACATGCTCCCTATCAAGCTACAGGTGATCAACCTGAAGCTATCATTTCCCTGATTGATGGTGTGAATAGCGGTGAAAAAAACCAGGTTCTTCTGGGTGCTACGGGCACTGGAAAAACATTCACAGTAGCAAACATTATTGAGAAAACACAAAAACCTACCCTGGTACTTGCCCATAACAAAACACTGGCCGCCCAGCTATATGCTGAATTTAAAGATTTCTTTCCTGAGAATGCTGTTGAATACTTTGTCTCATATTACGATTACTATCAACCTGAGGCATACGTGCCCCGTCATGACCTTTACATTGAAAAGGAAACTGACATAAATGAAGAAATTGACCGATTACGACTCTCAGCAAGTGCCTCAGTTATATCCAGAAGGGATGTAGTCGTCGTTGCATCAGTGTCATGTATTTACGGCCTTGGAAATCCCGAGATTTTTGGCCAGGTCGCGATCGACTTGAGCGTCGGTGAACGATACCAGAGAAATCGTCTCCTGCGTAATCTGGTCTCGAACCAGTATTTGAGAAATGATACAGTGCTGAAACCGGGATCATTCCGAGTGCGCGGCGATACGCTCGAAATATTTCCACCCTATAATGATACTTCTTACAGGCTTGGTTTTTTTGGGGATGAACTTGAGTCGATTATCGAGTTTAATTACCTGACTGGTGAGATACTATCCCGTCAAACCTCCATATCCTTGTTTCCGGCAAAACACTTCATTACCGATGAAGAAAAAATGGAGGCAGCTGTACATGATATTGCACAGGAGCTTGAGCAGCGATTAGAGCACCTAAAGAGTCAGCAGAAACTCCTTGAAGCCCAGCGTCTTGAGCAGCGAACCCGATATGATCTTGAGATGCTCCGGGAAGTGGGATACTGCTCAGGTATCGAGAATTACTCTCGCCATCTTGACCAGCGGCCTGAGGGTTCACCACCATTCACAATGATCGACTATTTCCCTGAAGATTTCCTGCTGATCATCGATGAAAGTCATATGACCATTCCTCAGGTCCGCGGCATGTACCATGGTGACAGGTCACGAAAAGAAACCCTTGTGGAGTATGGTTTCCGTCTTCCATCTGCTCTTGACAACCGCCCCCTCTCGTTTGATGAATTTGAGGATCGTATCAATCAGGTCATATACACATCTGCAACACCAGGTCCTTATGAAATGGGAAATACGGACATTGTTATTCAGCAGATTATTCGCCCCACAGGCCTTGTTGACCCGGAAATCGAAGTCAGGCCTGTTGAAGGTCAGGTTGATGACCTTATTGGTGAAATTAATAGTCGGATTGAAAAAGGCGAGCGCGCACTGGTTACCACGCTTACCAAAAGAATGGCAGAAGACCTCTCACAATACCTTGAAGACCTTGATATGAATGTGCACTACCTCCACTCTGAAATCGATACATTGGAGCGAGTTGCCATTCTGAGAGATCTACGCCTTGGTGTTTACGACGTTGTCGTGGGTATCAATCTTCTCAGAGAAGGGCTGGATCTTCCCGAGGTTTCCCTTGTCGCGATTCTGGATGCCGACAAGGAAGGCTTTCTCAGGTCAAGCACATCCCTGATACAGACAATCGGCAGAGCTGCACGGCATGTTCATGGAAAGGTATTGATGTATGCGGACCGCGTTACTGATTCCATGAAGACTGCAATTGATGAAACCAACCGCAGACGTGAAATCCAAATCAACTACAACAAGGAACACGGTATTGAACCAGTAAGTATTCGCAAAGCAGTCCGGGATATCACGGATCAGCTTGCCGCAGAAGTTATTGCAGAAGAAAAGGGTGAATATAACCTCCAGGATGGTATTCCCATTGAAAATCTTCCCCAGAACGAAATCAATAAACTGATCATTTCATTGGAGGACCAGATGCGTTCAGCAGCGGAATCCCTCGCTTTTGAGCAGGCTGCTTCACTTCGAGACCAGATATTTGAACTGCGCCAAATTCTTGCTGCAAAAAATAATCTGGAGCCATGGGAGCGAATTCGTTTTCTGAGTGATTAACCTCGCTGATGGCTTCAAAGATTGCAGTGAGAATATACGTTCTCACAGTGTACAGTGCTATAATGATGCACACTGGCAGGTGACTTACCCAAACTGTATTCAAGGTAACAATTATGGAGTCCTCACAAGAATTCCACTCTATATACCAGCATGGCATGATACGGACAGCAGTTGGTATCCCCTCCATACGAGTTGCAGATCCATCTTACAATACCCAGGAAACTTTGAAACTGGCGCATGCTGCTTCAGAAAAAGGCTCTGCTCTTGTCCTGTTCCCCGAGCTGGGTATTTCCGGATATTCCAACGAAGACCTGTTCCATCAGGATGCACTGCTTCTTGAGGTCCAGAACCAGCTCCAAACCCTGATTGAAGCCAGCAAGTCTCTCGATCCTGTCATTATTATAGGAGCCCCCTTACGTTTCTCAGGAGCACTTTTTAATTGTGCCGTCATAATCTACCAGGGCTCCATTCTGGGAATCATCCCCAAGACACACCTCCCCAACTATCGCGAATTCTATGAAAAGCGCCAATTCACTTCAGGCAGCGACGTAACCATTGAAAATGTCAACCACCTTGGTGAATTGGTACCATTTGGCAATAATATAATTTTTCAGGACAGCAGCAATCCTTGTTTTTGTTTCCATGCTGAAATCTGCGAGGATGTTTGGGCTCCAGTATCACCAAGTCATTGGGCTTCCCTTGCAGGAGCAACTGTACTGACCAACCTTTCAGCCAGTAATATCACAATAGGTAAAGCTGATTTCCGCCGCCAACTATGCGCTGTACATTCTGCCCGCTGCCTTTCGGCGTATTTGTATTCAGCAGCAGGCTTTGGTGAATCCACGACTGATCTGGCCTGGGATGGCTATGCATTAATCTTTGAAAACGGAGACCTCCTTGAGAGCTCAAAACGTTTCCAGACAGATAGCCAGATAATATTTGCTGACATCGATTTGCAGCGCCTGAATCAGGACCGAATGCGTTCAACAACATTCCATGATACCGCTTCAGTTTATCGGGAAAATGTTTCCAGGGTAAGGAAAATAACATTCAACTTCAATTCGCCTGGAGCTGCCATTCCACCACTCAGGCAGATCGAACGCTTTCCCTACGTACCCTCAGATCCGCAGAAGCTGGATGAGCGGTGTTATGAAGTTTACAACATCCAGGTACAAGGTTTACAAAAGCGGCTTGCTGCAACCGGTATAAAAAAAGTTGTTATTGGGGTTTCAGGCGGTCTGGATTCCACGCAAGCTTTGATTGTTTCTGCAAAGACAATGGACCTTCTTGGCTATCCGAGAAGCAATGTCCTTGCCTATACCATGCCCGGCTTTGCCACCAGTTCAATAACCCGACAGAATGCGTTGGATTTGATGGACGCACTAAATGTTAGCGCGACAGAGATCGACATTCGTCCCTCTGCCCAACAGATGCTTGAAGACCTGGATCACCCATTCAGTCATGGAAAAGAAGTCTACGATATCACTTTTGAAAATGTACAGGCTGGAGAACGCACCTCTCACCTTTTCCGCCTTGCAAATTTTCATAAGGGACTTGTAGTCGGCACCGGAGATTTAAGTGAACTCGCCCTAGGTTGGACTACCTATGGCGTGGGTGATCAAATGGCTCACTACAATGTTAATGCATCCGTCCCAAAAACACTTATTCAGCACCTTTTGCGTTGGTCTATTGCCTCTCACCAGTTCAATGAAGCCACATCTGTCACCCTTCAATCTATCCTTGATACAGAAATATCACCTGAACTAATACCGGAAAATAATTCCGGTGATCTCCATCCTGCACAAAAAACCGAAGAAATAATAGGGCCGTATGAACTCCATGATTTCTTCCTTTACTACATCACACGATTTGGATTCTTGCCCAGCAAGGTTGCCTTCCTCGCTCACGCTGCATGGAATAATATGGAAAATGGCTCATGGCCCCCCTTCCTTCCAATGGATAAAAGGAATGCTTACAGCCTATCTGAGATCAAGCACTGGCTCGGTGTATTTTTGCATCGATTCTTTAAACTCAGCCAGTTCAAACGTTCCGCATTGCCAAATGGGCCGAAAGTAGGGTCCGGCGGTTCACTTTCTCCCCGTGGAGATTGGCGTGCTCCCAGCGATGCCGAATCCGTCCTCTGGCTTAAAGAACTACAGAACAATGTACCTGACTGATTTAGTTTCTCGTGTTTTCGACCCGGAATGACTGTTTTTGAATCTTGTTTTCTTAAGCTTTATACACATGTGTTCCAATCAATGTAATTCTTGAGATCACACCTGGAATAGTATTTACAAGGAGCTTGCCTCCTGTTAACTCGATTTCATGTTAAAATACGCAGTTATTGAGAGCGGCCGTGAGAATTCCGGCAAGGAGAAATCAGATGCAGATAGTTACTGACAGTGGTGCGGATATTATGCTTGATCCGGAAATAATTCGAGGATTAAACATCCATGTTGTCCCTTTAAACGTGACGGTTGATGGAAAAACCTATCGGGAAGGGATTGATATAAGCACTGATGATTTTTATGATCTCTTGGCGGAAAGCGAAACCTTGCCTGTAACATCCCAGCCTTCTGCAGGTGAATTTGCTGAAATCTATCGCGGGCTGGGAAAAGAAGATGATGAGATACTCTCTATTCATATGTCCTCCGGGCTTTCCGGCACATACAACTCTGCACTTGCCGGAGCAGAGATGGTTCCTGAAGTGAAAGTTACACATGTTGATACCAAGACGCTTTCAGCTGCGTGTGGATGGCAGGTCCTCGCCGCAGCAAAGGCTCTGAAGGAGGGTTTCTCTCTTGATTCGATCCTTGAGATGCTTAAGAAGATCAGTGATAACACCGACAGCATTTATACATTGAAAGAATTGAAATATCTCATCCACGGCGGTCGAATAAGTCATTTGAAGGGATTGCTTGCATCAGCATTCAAAATTAAGCCGTTGATCGGCGTTGAAAAGGTTGGTGGAACCTATGTTCAACACGGAATGGTTCGCTCATTCAAGAAAGCCATTGCCGGCCTGGCAGGCTTTATCACCAAAGACCACCCTGTTGGCAGCAACCTTCGTGTTCAGGTTCTTCATGCCCGCAATCTTGAAGGTGCAGAAATGCTGATTGAGCAAGTAGATCGCCTGTTCAATTGCGAATGGCTTCCAACCGGAACACTCTCACTCGTATTGTGAGCACACACAGGCCCAAGTATGGTTGGAGTCGCGTATTCACCAGTATCAGCCTTTGAGGGCCTTCCAGCCTGATAAACTACTGCTAATTAAAAAATCAAACAATTTTATCAGCCAGGTTTTCCAGGACTGTTTGAGAACCTCCCTACATTCCCGGAGAAGAAGCGCCATCACCCGGTGACATAAAACAGCAGCTGTCGTATTTATAAATATGAATGCCGTCTTATTCTCCGGAGCGGGAAAAACGTCGAGGCTCATTATAAGGATATTAATTCTTTCGGAACTTTTCGTTAGTTTAATACTGGCTTGCAGGACCTGAATCTGCGAATTTCAGAAAACAGATTCTTGCCAGGCAGATTTTCACCATCCTGCCATTTTTCGCATAATTCTATTTTTTACCAAAAGATAAGCCCCCTGCAACATAAGGAAATAAAAGCTTTGCTTCCGATTGAGTGATTGTCCAGTAAATTTCTCATCGTCATTTTATCCCCGCTTTTTTTCTTCTGATATCCCAACAATATCTGGCCCCGGGTTTTGCCTGGATTCATTTGCCTGGTTCCATTAACTTTCCAGGTTATTGCAATTTCTATCGATTTCCTCCACAATAACCGAAATATGGATAATCAAATTTTCTGCCGCTAGGAGCCTTATGAATATCAAACTGGTCACTGACAGCACTTGCGATCTCCCTCCTGATAAAATAGCACAAGAGGATATTACAGTCGTACCTCTTTATATAAACTTCGGAGAGGACAGTTATAAGGATGGAGTGGATATAACAAGAGAAGAATTTTATGAAATGCTTCCTGATTCTCCTGTTCAACCGACAACCTCTGTCCCTGGTATCGGAGCTTTTGTCAGGGCTTATCAAAAACTCATTGACCAGGGTGCTGATCACATTCTTTCAATTCACATCTCCTCTCAACTCAGTAATACAGTTAACGTTGCCAAAATCGCAGCAGAATCATTAGAAAATGTAAAAATAACTGTTCTTGACGCCTGCCAGTTGACTGTAGGAACTGGTTTGCAGGTTCTGGAAGCAGCAAAAGCAATCCGTCATGGAAAAACGGTCCAGGAAATCACATATTTTCTCGATCAATTCCGACAGAAGATTGGCACCTTCGCCGCGCTCGATACACTTGAATTTCTTCGTCGTTCAGGCCGTCTTTCAAATTTCCAAGCTGCACTTGGCTCACTTCTCGATTTGAAGCCATTGCTTTCAATGCAGAAGAATACAATTAACATGGAAAGGGCACGTACCCGACAACGGGCAATTGACTGGCTTATATCAAAGTTTTCCAGTCTGACTCCAGTCGATCAAATTGCCATGGTTCATACAGCCGCATTGGATCGCGCACGATCAGTATGGGAACAACTACGTGAAATAGCACCTGAGACACCTGAACCGTTGTTCCTCGATGTCACTCCCATCCTTGGTGCCCATCTTGGCCCAGGTGTGGTAGGTTTTACAACAGTCAGCTCTGCGCTTCCCATCAACGCCTCATGATCGAAATTGGATGCTTATTCAGGTATCCATAATGAGAGGGGAAATTCGATTAAAAAAGGTTTCTCGGGAGGTTTAAATGGCCCAGGTCAATCTGGCAGCACCAGCACCTGATTTCACTCTTATCGACACTCAGGGTGAAGAGGTTTCATTGTCGTTATTTAAAAACAGAAAAAACGTTGTTCTGGTATTTAACAGGGGTTTTATTTGACCGTTTTGCCGCAGGCATATGGCGCAGTTGCGTCAAAGCTACGACTCATTTACTGCCAGGGATACCGAAGTTATTGTGGTTGGTCCAGAAAAGCTGGATGCCTTTAAGGATTATTGGGATAAGGAAAACCTTCCTTTTGTAGGCCTTGCTGATCCTGCCCACACAGTATTGAAAACATACGGACAAAAAATCAATTTGTTTAAACTTGGCCGCATGCCAGCTCAAGCAGTAATTGATAAGGACGGTATCGTACGTTTCATTCATTATGGCCATTCGATGCAGGATATTCCACCTGTGGAAGAGATTCTGATCCTGCTCGATGATCTCAACCATTAGTCTTACGATGACAAGTATCCAAGGGGCTGTCTTACATGTCCACTAGACGGGAAAATCACATAATCTCTCTGTTTAAACGCATGCGCAGTCTTTCTTATACCTTATCCGGCAGCAGCAGATTTCTTACTCTATCAATAACTTTTATCAGCCTCTTCGAAGTCCTTTGCTGGTATTACCTCTTCCAGAACTACAACCTGTTTACCCATATTCAGGAAAGCGAATTTGCCTTTGACAAAATATCCGGGCATTTCTTTTCCAGGACTATCCAGGAAACTTTCTTTGTATTCATTTTACTTTGTATCCTTGCTGTCTTGAAGATCATCTTGATCAAGCAGAATACTGATCTTCGTATTATTCATTTGTTATTCATTTTTCTTCCTATAATATCGGGGATTTTTGCTGGATTTGCTATGTATCCCGTAGGTGGGCTGGATCTTTTTCATTACATCTTCAAAGCAAAAATGATGGCGGAATACAATGCCAATCCATATATCCAAATTGCACGCAATGTTGCTCCTATGGATCCACTTTATATCTATGATCCATTCCCCAATCACACTCTTGGCTATGGGCCCCTTTGGACACTATTTGCCAAATGGACTTTTCGTCTCACCACAATATTCGTATCTTCAGGGACTATGCTCTCCCAAGTTATTGGTTTTAAAGTAATCAATCTTGTTTTTATTGCTGCTACCTCGTTCCTTATCTGGCAAAACAGACCAGACCGGCATTCGAAGATTCTGGCACTAGTCATCTTCCCCGGAAACCCGCTTGTCATTTTTGAACTTATATCCAATGCACATAACGATGCGATGCTGGTTTTTTTTCTACTGGCCGCTTTGCTTCTACTCAAAAAAGGCCAGCCTATGAGCTTGCTTGCATTTACGGCAAGCCTGCTGATTAAACCATTCGCGCTTATCCTGCTTCCATTAGGAGTGGTTTACGCAGTAACAGATAAATCAGTACCACTAAAGAAATGGTTGTCTGCATGCGCCCTTTCCTTACTCCTTTTCCTGCTGTGCTGGATTCCTTTCCTTGATTCGCCCAAATTACCTGCTGGTTTTATTGCCGGCATGCAGCATGCAAACGCAATCGAGACGGCATCAATCCTATCCCTTCTGATGGAAGGAGCAGAACTTATTAACCTTCCTGGATGGATCTCCTCACTTCTCTTCGTATTATGCGTCGGCTTGACACTTCTTTCCGCAGGTCTGCTTATACTGCGATTCCTGCAAGGAGATTCACTTCTGCAAACCGCTGCAGCAACCTACCTGGTTTTCTGTGCCATCATGACCAACATGCTTCCATGGTATCTAGTATTTGTTATTGCTGCTGCAGCCTTCTCAAAAGAATGGGCCGAACTCGCTCCAGCCTATCTGTTCACATTCCTGGGTTTGAGTTTTTATTTGCTTTCTGTCTGGGCCTGGTACGATAGCGGAAGCTCAACTTTTTTCGTTCACATGCTCCAGGGAGGTTTTCTTACTTTTCCGATACTTCTGTATGCAATTTTCCTGTTTATTACATCGTTAAAACGTGTAAATAAAGACAAATCACTCGAACCTTTCGATCAAACAATCTGATACCCATATTGTATAAAGGGCATCTCGATGGACGTGGTTGTTAACATCGACTTCGCACATTTCTGAATCATTTCCTGTTATGATGAAACCATATGCTTGAAACAGACTTTATCACCAGACTTAAAGCTGCACTTGATGCACGCCAGTCATACTTTGATCCGGAACACAAGCATGCTTTCAGATTGTTAAACGGATTTACAGAGGGCACGCCGGACATTTCTGCAGATATTTATGCCCGTACTCTTGTACTGCATAACTATTCAAAGCAACCCGATAGCTCCTCGCATCTGATGAACGCCGCCGAACAGGTACTTGTAAAGGAATTACCCTGGATACAATCTGCTGTATTCAAAGTACGCTATTCCGACCTTCCGGAAAAACGGAATGGTGTAGTTCATGGCCGCCCGCCGGACACAGCGATCATTGAAAATGGTGTCCATTACGCTGTAGATTTATGCTTGAATCTTGATACAAGTTTTTATCTCGATACACGAAATCTCCGCACCTGGGTAAAAGATTCCCTTGCCTCAAAATTCGTATTGAACACGTTCGCGTATACAGCCAGCTTTGGAGTTGCAGCACGAATTGGTGGAGCAAGCGCAGTTATTAATCTCGATATGAATGCTTCTTTTCTTAACATAGGCAAATCTTCTTTGCAATTGAATGGTCTGCAGGAAAGTAAGCAGGAATTTCTTCGAATGGACTTTTGGTCTGCCGTAAAACAATTTAAACATCTCGGAACCCGGTTTGATTGTGTTATTCTGGATCCTCCATTTTTCACCAAAACACGGAAAGCTTCACTGGATCTCAACAAGGATACACCAAGGTTGATCAACAAGGTGCGTCCTTTGATTAATCACAATGGTTATCTAGTCGTTATCAATAATGCATTATTTCTCACCGGCTCAGCACTATATGCCTCAATTGAGGAGCTTTGCAGGGACGGGTTCCTGTCAATCGATCAAATTATCCCTGTTCCAAAAGATATGACAGGCTTCCCCCAGACAATATCCGGCTCCCCTCCTGCTGACCCGACCCCATTCAACCATCCAACAAAGATAATCATTTTACGTGTGTTTCAGAAGTAGATCTGATCAGGCAGCAATCTGTCTACCCTGATTTTGGCATCAAATTTCCTATACCCGATACCCTTCTCCAGAAATATTGTTCCGAGAGATTCATTGCGAAAACACAATTTTTTAACCTGAAATACCCTGCCTGCAAAGTCAGCTTGACAGTTGCGTACAACCATGATACATTGTATCCATTGTTAGTAGTTGTTCTAATCTAGAGTAAGACTTGGATCTGAAATTGATGTTGAACCTCTAACAAAAAACCAAGGAAAACCCACGTAAAGGAGTTTCGGCATCATGCCAGATCGAGAAATTGGAACTGTCAAGTGGTTTAATGCCACGAAAGGCTACGGCTTTATTGAACGTGAAAGTGGTGGAGATGTATTTGTCCATTACAGTGCGATCGATGGAACCGGCTATCGTTCCCTGGAAGAAGGCCAAAAAGTTGAATTCACCGTTGTTCAGGGTGATAAAGGGCCGCAGGCACAGGATGTAGAAGCCGTCTAAAATCAATATAACCAAAACATCAATATAATCAGCCGAGGTGTTGAAATAATTCAACACCTCTTTCCTTTAACCTGTAGGCTTTCGATCAAGCCTCCATTTATCTCCACAATATTCCTGTATATAAACAAGAAGTTTTTTTAAAAGAAAACCTGATCCCTATCCAAGCTCTGATCTTCTCATAATCTGGTATGATAAGCAGAATAACAGCACTTTCTTCCTAAGTATTACCTTCTATAGTTAATGCTTCTTACAGGTATGTCTTTTCCGGTTTTGAACTCCTGTAAATAACAGGAATCAATACTCGCTTTGGCGTAATAATCCTATTTATCCAGAGATTACTTGAACTATGAGGCGAATAAACACAGAGAGAATTACCGAAATATGTACAAGGTTGCTACCTACAGCAATCCAGCTTTCCGCAGGCATTTTGGCCTTTTTGGGATTGTATCTTCTTCTCCAGGATTCATTATCGTTTCTACCCTACATTCAGAGCACTGATATTCAGAAACTCATGGTTGTAGTTGGTGAATTATTGATAATGGCAGTACTTGGAAGGCAGCTTATTCTTAACCCGGTAAAAACATTTTCCGATGCAGCAGCACTTCTCTTTTTCTTTCTGCTTATGAACAGCCTTCTACTCCAGCCGCTGCTCGCAGTTTATCTCGATCCTTACTGGGAAGATATTCCAGTCGTAAAGAGATTCAGGTCATATTTCCTGAATATCGCTAAATATCTTTACCCAATAACAATCGCTTCCGGTTTGCTTGCATGGAAAACAATACATAAAGGCGGCCGATGGCTGAAGTCACAGTTCAAACAAGCAGATTCATCCTGTATTCCAGATAGCGAACAGCATGATGAATCTAAAAACCAGGGCACACCTGGTTCAAAAAGCTGGCTGTACCTTTCATTATTCCTGATCGCGGCAGCTGCGGGGTTATATCTTCGTTTCAATCAACTGAACACCTTTATTACAGATGATGAGACACATCACCTTGCAGCTGCTATGCAATTTCTTCGGGGAGAACCATGGAAAGAACTCAGGTATACACGCGGGTTGTACACAGTGACAGCACCATTGATCCTTGGTATTCGTTTGTTTGGAACAAGCCTATCTTCAGTACGCACAGTATCAATCATTTTCAATACTCTTGCTGTAGTCCCGCTGTATTTCCTGATGCGGCGAACAAATAAAACAATTGCATTGATATCTGTATCCTTATACCTGTTGAACCCATGGATGATTGAAACATCGCGTATTGTAAGGGAATATGCCTTCGCCCCCTTTTATATTTACACAACCGCCCTGGTCATGCAGGTTCTATATGATTCAATCCCGGAACAATTCAACTTTCCTGGGGATATTTCCCGGTTAATAAATTTCCGCGTTATAGGTTCTACCTTACTTCTTGTTATTGTCCTTTACTACGTGCTTTTCATTGATTCACATGCAACCAGTAAAGTCATCCTTGGTGTATATCTGGCCTTCGGGCTGCTCATTGCGAGAAAGATCAATTGGCATAATCGGCGTAATCTCTGGCTGATTCTGATCGTACTGGCTATGATAGGAATATTCCTGCTGAATACTGACTTGTTTAAGGGGCGCTATTCCGGCCTCTCCTACACAGGTTTTTCGAATTACTATCTCTCTTTTTTTCTTACAGATTCACCGCTGTACACAGATCCAGTTCAGCAATGGAACTATGGATACGGCCTCTCTACAGTATTCATCTTACTCCTTGCTGTTTTGAGTACACATATACGTAAAAATACTGGATTCGCAGGACCCCTTGCATGGATTAGTTTCCTGATCACTCTTATTGTATTCAGTACTTTAATGATCCAGGGATTAAAGCCCAGATATGCAACTCATATACAGGTATGGTTTATACCTGTCATTGCCATTGGTTTCTATGCAGCATTTTTATTAGCAAAAAGCATACTCAAAAATCCAGTATTGGCAGGCCTTGGCCTCATATTGCTGTTTTTCAATTTTCCTCATATCACCTCCACCTACCTCAAATATGTTCCGTATTCAACTTATGGTTATAGTAAATCATTTTTTGATTCGGGAAATTCAGCTATTACCAATGAGTATTTCTCTGATCTCGACCCGGCATATATTTACCTCTCTGATAACATGAGCGACCAAGATACTCTTGTTACAACAACTTTTATAAAAAGGTACCTGTACTGGAAGGGAATTGAACCGACAAATCTCTTCCTCTACTGGTATGACCTTGACCACGAAATTCAGTCCATATTCGCAGGTATACGTTCCAGCGATGAAGGATGGATCGCGCTGGATTATGAACGCGGTTTCCTCTGGTCATCCCCACTACCTCTTGATGAGTTTGAGTATGCTGGAAAACACGTGGACTGGAAAGGGTGGTATGGCGACGTACTTGTATACCATTGGTATTTATTTTCTCCATAAATTCCAATTTTCGATAATTCACCCAATATTGAAAACTGCCTGACTGGGAAACAACAGAAATCACCCTGCTGGTGGATTGCCTCTATCTTGAGTCACCTCATATAATGAATCTATAGAAATGTCGTTTGAAAGGATTATTCAGAAATGAAGGTTGCAGTTACAGCAGACACTCACATCACATCAAAAGGAAAACATCCAGAAAGAAGTCTGGCATTGGAGAATGTTTGCAGCCAGGCCAATGATCTCCAAATCGAGCACATATTCCTTGCAGGTGACATTCTGGACAAGGGCGTCAGTGCAGTTGGTGAGTTGGATCGCATTTTTTCCATGTTCTCATCCCTTACATTTCACATGATCCCTGGAAACCATGATATACACCTTGGCGATGAGATGTTCACAGCAGAAAATGTCCATTTCTACAATATGCCCGTTATTAAGCATTTTGCTCCGGAAAGCATTCCATTTCTTTTTGTCCCCTATTCTCCTGCATCATCCATGGGAATACTGCTTCAAAAATATTCACAGGGCCTCCATCCCGGAAAATGGATTCTTGTAAGCCACGGCGATTGGACAGGATCGCTCAAAAAAGGTAACCCTCTCGAACCAGGCGTTTACATGCCGCTCACTCGTACTGATATCGAGATCCATCAACCTGCCCTTGTGCTTCTTGGCCATATCCATCAACCGATATCTAGCGGCGTCATCCACTATCCGGGATCACCTTGCGGGCTTGACATCAGCGAAACAGGCCCAAGAAGTTTTATCATCCTCGATACAGAGGACATTTCAATTACACGGCGGACTGTGGAAACAGAGATTCTTTATTTTGACGAAACATTTATCATTACACCTTCTGAAGATGAGGTACATCAATTCCTGGAAATTCTCAACAGCAGGATTGATTCCTGGGGTCTTACGAAAACGACACAGAATAAAACAATTATCCGTATAAACTTGAAAGGCTACTCTAAAAACCGCGAAAAACTTTCATCTGCAGTTAACAAAGCACTGGAGGGGTTTAGCTTTTACAAGGAAAAGGGCCCAGATTTGACCGATTTATTACCAGCATCTGATCCTGAACTTGCCTGGATAGCCCGTCAGGTAACCAGGAATATCCAGGATCTCGAATGGCATCAAACACCGGATCTCCCGGAAAAAGAGGATATCCTTCTGGCTTCTCTATCAGTCATATACGGGGATTGAATTATGCCTGTTTCACTAGGAACGATCAATATCCGTAAATACGGACCATTGCAAAAAGACCTGGCAATGAAGCTTGGACGTCTGAACCTGATATTTGGACACAATGAGCAGGGCAAGACTCTGATCGTCGAATTCCTTGTACGGTCCCTCTTCGAAGGAACCTCAGGCTGGTATCTTCGTGAAAATCCACTAAACGGCAGAATCTCAATAGATGGTCTTCCAGATAAGCACGTCTTTACACCTGATACCAGTATCAAACTGGATTCTTTGCTATTGGATCAGGACAATGCACTCCCCCAGAACTTCGCCAGACTTCTTGTAGTCAAAGGCGCTGAGCTCGCGTTTATTCAAGGGAAGAAGAATGGGATTAATCGTTCTATTTTAAAGGAATACCTTTCAGGCACAGGCATTCTCGATTCTATTGAAGGCAGAATCTCGCAAACATTGAAAAGTACCAGTATTGAGCAAACCCAATTGATCGGGCCAAAGCGTGGAGAAATTAAACGAATTGAAGAGCTGGAAACTTCACTGAAAAATATAGACGGTCTCCTGCAGCAGCTGGACGAACAATTCTCAGAAGGCGGGCGTGCTCAAATCAGGGAAAATATTGAGGAACTTGAACAGGAGCAAAAAAAGCTCGACCAATCAAAACGTTATTCCGCCTACAAATTAGCTCAGCACATTCATAGAAAAAAGGAAAGATTATCACAGATTCCCGACACTGCTGTCCTGGATCTTAGTAATCGAATTACGGAATATCACAGCCTTCTCTCCAGATTCACTGATAATCAGGAAAAAGTGGCCAAACTGGAATCCAATGTGAAGAATACCCAATGGCTCCGAAGTGCGATTTTACTTCTTGAGACATTGCCGCAAGCAAGAAAATCAAGCCCCGACCGATTCTTCCTCGCTGCTTCCGGTGCTGCTCTTATCTCATCAGTTGTTTTCATTTTTATCGATACCCCCCCTGCTGTTTTGGCTTCCATTCTGGTAGCAGTTTTCTTTGCTGCACTCTATATTATCCGGCTGCAAAAATCAGCTGCAGCTGCTGTTCAACAGGATCAATATCAGAATATATTGCAGGAATTCCGCAGACGTTTTCCGGAAGAGAAAACCGACCTCGCCTCGATGAAAACCGCGCTTGAGATTCTGCAGGCTGACTACTATAACTATGAACAACTTACCAATCAAATAAGTCAACAACAGCTGTCATTAGAAACTCAGAGACAGCTTGTGGAAAGTCTCTTTTCGAATCATCAAATCGACACGCTTAAACCTCAAGAATGGAAAAATCAACTCGAAGGGCTCAAAGGTCTAAGGTCAAACCTTATTAACGATATTCATTCGCTCGAATTAGAGCTAACAGCATTACAGATCGATCCTCAGGATTACATTTCAGAAGACCCTGGTACAGTTTTTTCCCTTGAAGAGTGGGAAAGGAACATAAGCGAGATCGAAAAACTCGAATTCGAAAATCAACAAGCTGAAGCATCGCTTCAATCCCTCAAACAGCTTCTATGTGCTCAAACACAGGATGATATCTCAACTCCCTGGGATCAAATTATCCAGAATCTGCAAAAAATCCGGCAGGATACTGTTGACGAGTATAAAAAGTGCTACAGTTATGCTGCCGGGAAAATCATCCTGTTGGATACACTCAATAAGTTGCGCATTCACGAAGATGAAAAAATCCAGGAAGCGTTAATGGATCCCGGCATTCTGGCGCCTCTGTGGAAGATTACGGGGAAATATGACAACCTCGAATTGATTGAGGATCAACTCTTCATCAGCGGTCCACATGACAGATTCAAGCTGTCAGATCTCAGCAGCGGCGCACAGGAACAGGTGCTGCTGGCTATGCGTCTTGGCATTGCATCCCGCCTGTTCGCAGGACAGCCGGCGTTCTTTATCCTTGACGATGCATTTCAACATGCAGACTGGCAGCGCAGAGTGAGTCTGATAGAGGAGACCATCAGAATAGTAAAAAGCGGATGGCAGATACTATACTTCACTATGGATGACCACATCCGTGAATTATTCACTATCAGGGGTAAAAATACTCTTGATGAGGATTTTCGGCTTTTTGAACTCGGAGATTCTTAGATACACTATATATACTCAAAAAAAGGGAGGATTATCATGAAACTGAAAAAAATCGTTCAACCTGGAGACCCGGAACGTATTGCCAGTGGATTTGAATTCACTGAAGGCCCTCTTTGGTATGATGATTCTCTGATCTTTTCAGACATTCCCGCTGATAAAATCTATCGCTGGTCCAAATCCGGCGATGTATCCACATTCCTTGAACCAAGTGGGAACTCAAACGGTCTTGCACTTGATTCTCTCGGCAGAATCGTCATGTGCCAGCATGGTCCTCGTACTGTTTCACGTATTGAAAGAAATAGCAGTCAAACACTCCTTGCAGATAAATACAAGGGGAAGCTTCTAAACAGTCCAAACGATCTTGTTATACACTCAAATGGTGATATTTATTTCACAGATCCACCATATGGAATTCAACCTGATCAAATCGAACAGCCGCATAATGGAGTCTATCGTATAAGTAACGACGGTTCAATTGAAATGGTTATTAATAATTTTGGCCGCCCCAACGGTCTCGCCTTCAATGCGGACGAAAGCATACTATATATTGCAGACAGTCAGTACAGACATGTACGAGCCCTTGAACTCGATGAAAATTCTCTTCCCTTTAATGAAACCATTATCGCAGACATGGATCATCCCCAACCCGGATCGCCGGATGGAATGAAAGTCGACAGTGAGGGCAACATATATGTTGCCGGAGCTACAGGTGTTTGGGTTTTCACAAAAGAAGGTGAGCGGCTTGGCGTTATTGTTACACCGGAGAGGCCAAGCAACATGGCTTGGGGAGATGAAGATCTAATGAGTATGTATATTACTGCCCGTACATCAGTCTACAGAATTCGTGTTTTTATTCCTGGTTTGCCGGATATTCGTAAGCCAGTTTAAAACAGCGCATAGCTAAGTTTTCAAAAGCTGCCAGAGCTTCTGGCAGCTTTTTCGTTCCACTTTATGGAATATTTACAATTTAAGTAAACCATTTCCATACTCCAGCGGTATTTTATATAGAAAGGTAAATTCCGGGAATAGTATAAGTTTACCAATTCAGCATGTATTTAGATGGTAATCATTGAGGAATTCAATGGAAACTCGTCGTAAAAATAATTTTATTTTTCTCATGTCAATATTAACAGCTGTCTTTCTATTCGGCAGCGGGATACGTCTTTTTATTAGAGGTGATCTCTCTGGAACAACAATATATTTCCTCATGGGAATTATCCTATTTACTGCATGCCTTGATTGGTACCAGAACTCTCAATCCGACGGTTTATAGATAAATACTCCCGCCAACCATTTTCGATGGTCAAACAAATCCCATAATACTCTCGTAAAAATGGATATTCATAGGTAAACCAGGCAAGTTTCTGGCATAATATCTTGCCGTTAACAAATAATTCCATTACATTCCTCAAATTCTAATAGATATATATCCCTTTCATTTTTTTAATTAATGATGTATGTTATGGATAACCATAACTTTCAGGTAGCTTTGTTATGAATAACCATAAATTTGATAACACAAGTGAAAGTGAAGAAATGTACCTTCTGACAATTGCGCGGATGGCTGAGCGTAATGTCAATCGGCCTGTTCCTATCACCCAAATCGCTGAGAGACTTGGCTTGCAGCCGGTATCAGTGCATCAGATGATTAAGAAAATGGAAGACAGCGGCATGGTGAGTTACCTGCCCTACAAAGGTGTTTTGTTAACCAAAACAGGTGAAAAAATCGCGTACACAATCCTGCGATTTCACCGCTTGTGGGAAGTTTTTCTGACCAGGCACCTTGGTTTTAAAACTGATGAAGCATCTGAAATTGCTTGTGAACTCGAACATGCCAGCTCTGAAGAATTGGCAGAACGACTTGAGGCTTATCTTGAAGCACCGCTTTTTTCGCCTACAGGTAAACCGATACCACCTTCAGATCCTGAAAAACGCCACCTGCCAACAGTCACTTTAAGCGATCTTAAGGCCGGCCAGGATGCTTTGATCCTTCAGGTTAGAACCAACGAAGCCGCAGGTGCTTTCCTCAAGTCAGAGGGCGTAACTCCCGGAGCTATAGTGACATCTCTGGGTATTGGAAGTAATGGCGATATTCTGATTGATGTAAATGGTAACGCCGTTCACCTTGGAGAGAAGATTTCCGGCCAAATCAGTATCAAGTTGATGCCGGAAAATATCTCTGAAATGAAGATGAAACTAGAGTCAGTCTGAATAAGTATAACCCTGGCTATGCCTTATAATACTGCACTATGCAGGTCAGGTTTTTGAACTAATTTGGTACATGTGATAGTGAGGTATATGAATGCAAAGGGAATCCACCATAACTCTCAGTAAAGCTGCTTCCGGGCAGCAGGTAAAACTGATCAGCATCGAAGCCGGACGCGGATTGACCCATCGACTGGCGGAATTGGGCCTTACTCCCGGTGTAGAGCTCTCAGTTGTCCAGGCCGATCGAAGCGGCCCTATTCTTGTATTGGTACGCGGATCCCGAATAGCACTCGGTAGAGGTATGGCACACAAATTAATAATAAAGCCGTTAGGTTAGTAAAATGGAAAATTATCGAGTTCAGGTTGCTCTTGCTGGTAACCCAAATACAGGGAAAAGCACAGTTTTTAATGCCCTTACAGGTGCACACCAACACGTTGGGAATTGGCCGGGTAAAACCGTTGAAAAGAAAGAAGGCGAGTATCGCTATAAAGATTTTGATGTACAGGTGATCGACCTCCCCGGCACCTACAGTCTCTCATATTATTCACTGGAAGAACAAATCGCTCGGGATTACATCATCAAGAATCGCCCGGATGTTGTTGTTAATGTCATAGATTGTTCAAATCTTGAACGTAATCTGTATCTGACAGTTCAAATTCTCGAAACCAAGACTCCGGTTATCCTCTTTCTAAACATGGAAGACCAGGCTCACCTTCTTGGTTACGAAATCGACCACGAGGCGTTATCCCAGCGTTTACATGGCATTACAGTAATTCCTGGAACAGCGTGTAAAAATATCGGGATAGAAGCACTCAAGGATGCAATCCTTGAATTTGCTCAGCAAAACGGCGGTCCCGAAGAGCCAACTCTCCTACCTTCTGACTACGAAAGGGTTCTTCATGGCAGTCTATCAAGCGGCCAGTGATACTGTTGTAAATTACGGTTGCGCAATAGAGGAACAAATATCACTTCTTGTTGCAGCTATTAAACGCTATCCACCTCTCCTTGTATACCATCCCCGCTGGCTGGCTATCCAGCTCCTTGAAGGAGACCAGGCCCTGCTGAGTGATTTACCGGATGAAATCCAGGGACATCTTCAGATCACGGCTGCATCTTCCTACCAGACTCTTAAAGAAACATACGGCAGCGATCTCGATGCAATTATCGCCGATCGCCGTTACACATGGATAAACGAAATCGTCAATGACGTTATCAGGAAACCTGCCGTAGAGAAACGCACATTCTCTGACCGACTTGATCAGCTTACTACGCATCCTGTTATGGGACTTCCAATATTCCTTCTCTTGATGTGGGTCGTATTCAAGATCATTACAGATATCTCTGCGCCGTTTGTTGATTTTGTAGATCAGGTTATTGCTGGACCTGTGAGCGGCTGGACAATCTCAATTCTCCAACAACTGGGGTTGAACAACTCATGGTTTGAAAGCCTCCTGCTTGAGGGTATCATAGCGGGCGTTGGAGGTATCCTGGTTTTTGTACCTTTACTCATGGCTCTATACTTTCTCCTTGGCATTCTTGAAGACTCCGGTTACCTTGGGCGATCCGCTTTTGTTATGGACAAGCTCATGAACAGAATTGGCCTGGACGGCAAGAGTTTCCTGCCCATGATACTGGGGTTTGGCTGCACTGTTCCAGCCATATACGCAACTCGAACCCTTGCAAGTGAAAAAGATCGAATTCTTGTCAGCCTGCTGGCTCCTTTTATGAGCTGCAGTGCCAAGCTGCCAATCTACCTCCTTTTTGCATCTACTTTTTTTCCTGAGAACACAGGAACAGTCATTTCCGCGCTTTACCTATTTGGCATTCTGATGGCATTATTTATTGGCCTTGTGCTTCGAAAATCCCTGTTTAAAACCAAGGAACCCACCCCGCTGGTATTGGAGCTCCCGCCTTACCGTGTTCCCACAATACGAAATATCTGGTTCCAGATGTGGAATCCCACCCGTGAATTCTTGAGCAAAGCCTGGACGATTATTCTGGGCTCCAGTATTGTTATCTGGCTTCTTATGGCCATTCCTGTCAAAGGAGATACCAGCTTTTCACGGGTTGATATTTCAGACAGCGCATTTGCTGTAGTAAATGAAACAATTGCACCTGTCTTCTCTCCGCTGGGGTTCGGAGAATGGGAGGTCAGCGGTTCGCTGGTTACAGGTTTTATTGCAAAGGAAGTAGTTGTATCAACGATGTCCCAGGTTTATGGAGTCGAAACGACGATTGCAAAAGCAGCGCCAATAAACCTTAAAGAAGGCTTGATTACAATCGGTTCGGAGTTCTCCACAGCATTAGTCAATACCGTGAAATCCATTCCAAAGATAATCAATATCAATCTTCTTGATGATGAAGAAGTCGACCAGACACGACTTCAAATGTCGATAACGAGCCACTTCGACAGGATGAGTGCCGGACATGGCAAGCTGGCAGGTGTAGCATTTATGATTTTTGCACTTTTATATACCCCTTGCATGGTCACGGCAGCTGCTCAAAAACACGAGTTGGGAACACGCTGGATGCTGTTCAGTATGATCGGCCAATTTGTTCTCGCCTGGATTGTGGCATTTCTCATTTTCCAGGGCGGCGTACTCCTTCAGATAAGTTAGCTTCTATACGCAATGGATTATCTTTAAAAAAATGGACTAAGTAATTATGGGAATTATGTTTCAAGTTCTGGATAAAATTCGGAATGCCGAATCGACAATGGATATCGATCAGCTTGCAAAATCTCTGAATATGGAGAAAGGCGCACTGGAAGGTGTGCTTGAGTTCTGGGTGCGAAAAGGAAAAATCACCAGGGTGAATGATACGTTTTGCGCTGGAGGAAACTGCAATACCTGCGGAAGTTCCTGTCCCTTTGCAGGGCATCTTCCGGAAGGCCTTGTTATCTATCAGCCCGAAACGGAATGAGGCTTCAACAGTATAGCCCGATTCTTCTAACTATATTTTCAATAATCAGTTTATTCAACACTTATTTCTTTTCTGTACATTCTGTGCCTGCGATTAAAATCTATTCCAAATCCGCGCAGTGTCCTTAACATTTTTTCATTTTCTACCCTGATTTGGATAACATCAGCCGTTTCTCCACCGCTGTCTTTCAAGGTTTTGTACAACTCACTGTACAGCACAGCCAGGCCACCTGTACCTCGATGTTCCTCCAGTATACCGGCCCCATTAATTGCATATCTTTTTGTCTTTCTTGCTTCCATCAATAAATCCATCCAACCAAAAGGAAGTAGCCTTCCCCAATTTCGCCGGATTGCCCTCGATACATCAGGATAGGCCAACACAAACCCAATCGGTTCATCGCCTTTGTTTATCATCTTTATGAGTTCTGGCTTGGCAATCAGCATCATGATACGAACCATAGATCTGATTTCATCTTCTGTCATTGGTGCATTGACGGATTCAGTTCCCAAAGCTTCATTGAATAACATAGCCAATTCAGGTACTCGATCCAGAACTTCCTTCCTGCTGCGAAAAGGCACAACACGGATATTTCTTTCCTCTTGAACCCTTTCTGACAGACTGTCGATCCGCGCAGGGAATGAGGACTTCCTGGTCATTGTACCGGTCAGGAAATCCACAGCAGGTACAAACCCTGAAGCAGATATAAATTTCTCGTAATATGGAGGGTGGTAACCGGTGCTCATGGCAGCAGGAATGTCAAACCCTTCAACAAGGATTCCTATAGGATCAAGCGCTGTAAAACCCTTCGGCCCGAATAGCGTGTCCAAACCCCTGCTTAACGCCCACTGCTCCCCGGCAGAAAATAATGCCATGGAAACTTCGAGACTTTCCACACATTCATACAGGAAAAAGAACGCCATTTTTATACCCAAACGTTCATTCACCAACGCAGGTTCAAGGACCACAAGGCGACCGACAGATTCTCCCCTTCCATCATAGGCCAGGTAAAAAGCCGCCTCAGAATGCCGAAAAAAGGGGTTCCTTTCGCGATCAAATAGCGATTTCACATCCATACGAAATGGTGGAACCCAGTTTGGTTTGTCTCGATATAACTTCTCAGGAAGATCCAGGAAATCGCGGACCTGCTTACCCTTACAATCTCTAACTTCAATTACCTGCATAACTCACCTTTTCTTTCTACCCCGGCTTTACTATTTTTTTACCTGTCATATACGATTGGACCGGAATTAATCATACAAGATCGGTAGTTGAAATGGAAACCTTGACAGGAAATCTCTGCATATACTGAAAGCGAATAATTTGAGGTGCAAAGTTAAAAAAATGGGGAGCTGCGCCTCGATTACTCATTGATTTTTCAGTATATCTGTAAATAACCTTTCGATAGCAGAACTTCTACCTTATACTGGTATGAGGTTTATACCGAAATGAACAGGAGCAGCCGGAAGCAGAAAAAAATCAGAAAATTACCTGATGCTCGGTTTTTACTTGACACAAACTGATTCAGGCTGTAAAAAATGCAGGGGCGGCTTCCAATACTGTGCGGAAAATGTCCCAACCAAGCTACAGGATCCAGACCGGCCCCAGCCAGTCTGTTTGTCTTGAATACACCATTCCAGGTAGAGGTAAACCATGACGAAAAAGAATAAGGAGATTAACAAGATCGGCATACTTGTGGGCGGAGGTCCGGCGCCTGGCATCAACAGCGTTATCCACTCTGCAACAATCGAGGCAATTAACAACCATGTTGAAGTAGCTGGCATCTATGAAGGTTTCAAATATCTCATGCAGGGAGAATTCAATTCGCGAAAGCTGGAGATAAACGATGTCAGTCGGATACACCTCAGAGGCGGATCCATCCTTTACACATCAAGAGCAAACCCCACAAAATCTGACCATCTGCTTGAGAATTGTGTAATTGCTCTTAAAGAGGCGGGTATCGATGCTCTGGTAGCTATTGGAGGAGATGACACGGCATTTTCTGCGTATCGCGTGGCAACCTATGCACAAAAGAATATGAATGTTGATTTGAGAACTGTCCATGTTCCCAAAACCATCGATAATGATCTTCCGCTTCCTTCTGGAATAAAAACATTCGGCTTTGAAACAGCCCGGGATCTCGGCACACAAATCGTACGTAATCTTTCCGAGGATGCATTAACGGGTCAACGCTGGTTCCTTGTTGTCAGTATGGGACGTAAAGCTGGCCATCTCGCATTGGGTATCGGAAAAAGCTCAGGAGCAACACTGACACTTATCCCTGAAGAATGGCAAGGCAGAAGTATTCGGCTTCAGGAGATTACAGATATTCTCACAACCACAATACTGAAAAGAATGGCACTTGGCAAGCCATATGGTTTAATCCTGGTTGCCGAAGGTCTTATTGAACAAATGGCTGTAGAAGACCTTTCACAGCTTGAGGATGTGGAACGTGATGAACATGGTCACATCGCCCTTTCAGAAATCAACTGCGGTGAAGTATTAAAAC
>Ga0272441_10003115_pt1 | contig 32216 bp, 32 predicted proteins | sample SSMProp6N_FD_193582 | JGI IMG/M metagenome (GOLD analysis project Ga0272441, IMG submission 193582) | Marine sediment archaeal communities from Little Sippewissett salt marsh, Falmouth, MA, United States - SSM-Prop-6N | ecosystem: Environmental > Aquatic > Marine > Wetlands > Sediment ... | reverse complement strand
ATAATATTTAGCCGTTAATACTAATTTTTGTATTTCACCTAATGGGTGAAAATACAAAATTAAGCCAAATCAATCTACAAAGGCAAATAACATTATTCATGAATAATTCGGGTTAAATCTAAATTATTGGTAATCAAAAAAAATGGATTAAGGCTGTTAATCCTAATCTTAATAAATAATTTATAAATATATGGATGAGTTTAAAAAATCTCGAAATAATAAAACCCTGATGGTTATTATAGCCTTGGTGGTTATAGTGGTGATAGTTATTGCTGTTTACGCTATTGTTAGCAAAAATATCAGCGATAAAACTGATCAAAAACCTGAAAATACTAATCAAGAAAATGCACAGGCTGGAGACGGTTTCCCAACTGTGTTTTATTCATACAGTGGATTAATAGAAACAATTGGAGATAATAGCATTGTTATTAAAGCCAGTCAGGATAAAAACTATTTAAAACAGGATAAAACAATAACAGTGAGGATAGATAATGAAACTGAATTTGTATCGATAAAATTTCCGACTAAAGCAGCTGACATTGAAACCAACAACGGCGGAAAATTATTTCAGCGTGATGCAATTTCTATCCAGGATTTAAAACCCGGGGATGAAATAACTGCTATCAGCTATGAAAATGTAAAAAATCAAGACTCATTTCTGGCTAAAAAAGTAGAAAAAATGAATTAACCAGAATTAATCAAATAAAAACGAGATTAATATTTTTTTGACCGCTTGAACATAAAATCAAAAAACACCTGATAAGATTTATCCGGTGTTTTTAGTTCTTTATTTTTATCTACATAGATATCTACTTAAAGCCGGAATATTAATGAGTTGGGAGATTAATATATCTGCCAATTTCTGCGTTCAACCTCAATAATTCTCTCCTGTTTATCCTGGAAATAGCCCTTGGCGGTAATCACTAAACTGACTGACAGTGCTCTTTCAACCGAGGGAGTAATAGTGTAAGTTGCGTCTGCTGAACTGTTATTGGTTATTTTAACTCTTTCATTATTAGACAAACTAATATTAAAACCGCAAGTAGAAGAAGTGTCATATATAATCTGGCCGCCGGCTCGGAGAATAACTATTTCTCCGTCAGGCCGGGAAGGGCTATCGCAGTCAACATTGATTTGGCTGGGATAACTAACTCCTAAAAAATCGAGATCAAGCTGAAAAGAAGCGGCTGGCTTAAGTCTGATTTTAAGCGGATTAGAGTTAGTAATAGAGCCGGTATTAACTTGATTGGTATATTTATCTTCAGCGTAAATACAGCTACTATTGCTAGCTTCGCCTGAATTAGGATTAGTCGGATAACTGAAAATTTGGCTTGAGCTAACACAAGTAATCAGGGTGCTGGTGGCCGTGGATACATATCTTGACCAAGTCGCATTTTCAGTGCCGTCACTATAGGTCAAATCATTTGAAGCCGGGTAATCAATCGTCCCCAGACTATTAGTGCTCCGGGTAGCTTCAATGGCATAAATGGTTTCTTCAATCGCAGTTTCAGCCGCTAAATACGCGACTTCCGACTGGCCGATCTGATAACTGCTTCTGCCGATACGAAGCACAATATCAGTTACAATCAAAGTAATAATGAAAAGATTAGCCAGAACTAATACAACTAATATCAATGCCAGGCCGTTTTGATTGGCAGATTTATTTTTAATTAATGACATCAATCTCATATATTATTTATACATAAAATTATTAAGGGCCGGCCAGTCTTAAGGGTATAGTTTGCTGGATTGCTAGCTGGCGCTCGATTGATCCTTGGGTGTTTTGTAGAAACATCACTACTGTAATTTTAGGGTATTGATCTGGGGGATCATTCAAACTAAAAGGGTTACTGGCTGGAGTAATATAAAATTTTAGTTCACTAACTTCTACGCTTCCAGCTGGTATTGGATAAAAATCGTTCTGACTATTGCATTCTGAGCCAGTGCAGACTGCGATGCTATTGCTATTACTATCAAGTTTAAACGCAATCAAGTTGCCGGAACGATCTATAAGAGCTAAAGTTGATTCTGGAGAATTTAAACTTCCGCCGTAATAGTCATAGGAAATTCGGCTGTTTCTGATTTTTTTAGCGATTGTTTCCATAACCAACTGGGCTTCTTTTTGTAATTTTGACATTTGTATAGTCCTTTGCTCTGCTTTAAGCGCATAGCTATATATACCCAGAGTAAGGGTAAATAAAATGACAAAAATACCAAGAGCGATTACCATTTCAAGTAAAGTGAAGCCTGAATTAGAATTTAATTTTGACTGGATCATAGATGTTAGGCTTGTTTTATTTAGAAACAATTAAAAAAATCGGAACTAAAGCTAGTTGGCATTAAATAATTTGACTGAATCTGGGTCAATCCAATTCGTCAGATATGTTTCAAGTAAAAAACTATTATTTTCGCCTTTGTCATTCCAACCTACTTCTGATATTACCCTGATTTCGGCTGGCGACACGCTTCTAAGTTTGATTACTCGCTTATAAACTGACAGCTGGCCCGAAGAATCATATAAATATCTGGCATCGCTCATCTGATATAACTGGCACTTTTGACACTCATTGGCGCTGGAATTATCAGCCTGGTGGTCAAGATTAAAATAATTATTACTGTCAACAATAAAATTGCTATTTTGGTCAAAAATGTTAGTAAAAAAATCACTGCCTTGGTTATTTCTTAAGGCTCTGATTATTTCAATTCCCTCACGAGCTAAATTAACTACTACGATTTCGTGTTCGCTTTTATAAGCATATTTAAAAGTAGACCACATCAATACCAAACTGGCTAATACTCCTAGCATTAATATTCCCAGGGCGATAGTGGTTTCCACCAAGGTCATACCTGATTGTTTTTTGGATAAATTTAACATAAATAATTATTATTGAATCTCGATTTTGCCGCTGCGGCGATCTAGAATAATATCTTTAGAATATGAACTATTGCTAAAAGTAAGATTTATTTGAGCGCTGTCTTCAATCGCAAGGCCATTTATATATATCAGGCCCTGAGGAGGGATAAAAATTATATCAACCGCAGAGCTGCCCGGGTTTATGCCTGATATATAGACGCTATCTTCCAGCATATTAATGGTTTGCACTATAGTATCAGTGCCAAATTCATACTGGTAGCTGCCATCATCCGCAAATATAAAATACGAGCAATCAGCAGAACAGGGCTCAATATGGACACCAAAACCGCCTAAAGGCCTGGATCCGTCCACCAAAAGACCGGTGAGAGCGTTTATGTGCGCCTGGCGAATAACACCGCTCATTCTTTCCGCTTCATTATAAAGGGATGATTTTTGTTCGTAGCCACGAAAATTTACTATGGCTAAAACTGAAATTACCACAATAATACTGGCGGAGACCATTAATTCGACAATAGTGAAACCAGACTGTTGTTTGTGCTTTGTAGCTAAGCTGGCAATGTCCATAAAATTAAATGATGATGAACCTATAAATACAAAAACCCGAGATACCAATCCAATATAATATCGCCCCAAACCAGGACAATAAAACTGGTGCTAGTTAAAAAAGTGCCGAATGCTATCTGTGACTTTATATTTTTTTTCTTAAAAATTATTAATAATATACCGATAACTGAACCAAAAATATATGCCAAAAATAAAGCCAGAAGTGACATTGGCCAGCCAAGCATAAAACCAATTAAAACACCAAGCCTGATATCGCCGCCGCCAATCCATTTACCGTTTGAAACTAAAAATTGTATCAGGAAAAACCCAGCTAAAGCCAGAGCAGATAAAATATATTGGCCAAAAATATTAAATATAGAAGCCTGAAGATTGAATATTTGTATTTCAATAATTTTTATACCAATATTTAATATGAGTGCTATGACAATAGCCGGAATAGAAACTTTATCAAGGATTAAATAATACTTATAATCATAAACGAAAATGATTATTAAAATGGCAGTAAAAATCAAATTACGGAATAAAATTAACCATGAAATAATAGAGGCGTTAAACAATGACTGGCTATTGGCCAAAGAAATGACTACAAATAAAATCCCGGTGGCTAATTCGACTAAGGGATATTGGTTGGAAATTTTTTTGGCGCAATAGCGGCATTTACCTTTGAGTAAAATAAAACTTAATAAAGGAATATTATCATACCAGGTGATTTGGTGCTTGCAATGAGGGCAAAATGACCGGCCGCTCAAAACAGATTTACCAACGTGCAAGCGATAAACCAGACAATTAATAAAACTACCGATAATTAAGCCGAGTATAAAAGATATAATATAATAAAAACAAATAAATGTTTGTTGCATATAAATATTATACCACAAAAACAGATTAAACTTTAATATTATACTTGAAACTGTCTATTTGTAATTAAATAAACCGGACCGGTGACGGATAAACTGCTGATATTCAAGCGACATCGGCTCCTGGTCATATTCAATGGCTTGTAGAAAATAATCAAGGTATAAATCCTGGTCGCGCTCTAAAAAAGCGCTGGAGCGACTGTAATAATAGCTAGCTAAAAAATCTTTGGCTGTTGTGCTGTAATGGTTAGTGTTCCCTAATTGAAGTTCAGAGGTATAAATATTTTTAAGTTTTAAAGGTAAGTCATTTTGCTTAAAAATTTGGTAAATTAGGCCATTGGAGCGAAAACTAAAATTATCATTTTCCAGCGGAAAAGTTGAATATAGAGGCCGTTCATAAAGAGATGAATATTTATGAAAATAATCAACCATAAAATTAAGTTGAGAGATAAAATCGAGTTCAAAATATTTTAATGGCAATTGCCAGCCCACGGGCTGGCCAAACACATGGCAGTCATCAATAATAGTAACGTCAGGTCTTAAATTTTCAGCTAAATGCATATAAGCCAAAGAAAAAGATTGAGCGTCTCCGGTAACACCATAACCTTTGGCGATTAAGACTGCATCTTTAGGCAGGCTATTTAAGCTTTCGAATGCCCAGTCATGAACTAGTTTAAAATCTGACTGATTATTGACGCTAAAATTATTCAAAAATAAATTAAAAGGGATGAAAAGTATAAAAAATGCAATCGCAATAAAAATTATTTTTTTATATATGAATTTTAATTTGCCGGTAAATTTTTCTAAGTTAAAAATTAAAAAATTAAAAACCAAAGCCAAACTAATTGAAAAACATAAATAACAAGGTAGGTAATAAACACTATAAATTGATTCAACCCCAACTCCCCAAGTAAAATTCCGAAGCAATATAATGGCAATACTGTTAAGAAAAAAGATCCCAACTAAAAGTAGAGCCAGCTCTCGGCTTAAAATAATAGTATAAACCAAGCCGATTAGACCAAAAACAGCCAACAGCCAACTAAACTCGATAGTTAAGTTGCTAAAAAAAGCCTGAATTAGCAGTAGCTTGCCGGCATTAAAACTAAATTCAAAATCTTCATATTGAAAACGGGAAATATGACGCCAAAAATTTTCAATGTTTTCCGGATTACCCCAGTCAAGAGAAGGATTAGCCACAGATCTTATTGGCAGATACAAATAAAAGCTAAGTCCTAGTATAAATAAAATTAAACATAGAACAATAAATTTATAAATATGCCTTTTAAAAAATATATTCGATTTTGGTTTGAATGCTAAAATAAGGAAGCATAAAAATATTGGGATTAAAAGTGCAATCATAGTATGATTACACAAACTTAATCCACAAATAAAACAAAGCAATAAAATATATTTCATTGATTTTGGCCTATCAATATTCGAGAGTAATTTTATCTTGAGCAGGATTAAAATCATTACAATTACAAAAAAGGTGTTCAAAGAATAAACTTCAGCCACTACTGACTGGGACCAAAAAGTAAATGAAAAAGCAAAGGCAAGCGAACAAGAAAAAGCAAGCAGTAATCTGTAAAAAAATCTAGTTTTTATTTTAGATTGATAAATGTTAAATGTTTCTAAAATAACCAAAAATAAAACCGCTACAGTGGTAGAGCTGAAAAAAGCAGTGGCCAAATTGAGCCTTAAAGCTATGGATCCGAACGGAATCAATTTAATGAAAATATGTCCGAGCAATAGATAGAATGGAAACCCAGGTGGATGAGCAATACCCAGAGTGGCGGTTGCGGTTGCGAATTCAGCTGAATCTTCAAGATGAATACCCGGCGCTAAAGTAAATATATAAACTGTTATAGCCAATATAAGAACAAAAGCGGCAATTGCAGTTTTAATTATTTTTTTTGAATTTAAGTCGTATAATGGCATAGTTGATTAAAAAAATAATTACAAATGTCAATGAAATTAGGCTAATTTTCTTACCTAAAACAAACGATTTCGGTCGGTAAATAAACTCGATTTTATGTTTTCCGGGCTCTACTATTACACCTTGATAAAGATAATTAGCCCGATATATTTCAACTGGCTTATCGTCAATATATGCTTGCCAACCGGGGTAAAACGTGTTTGAAATTACTAAAAAATTTTCTGAATCAGTGCTGGCGCTTAAGCTAATGTGACTACCGGCCCAGCTATCTATAGCCACACTTGATTGACCATCACTCGGTTTTAGGTTAATTTCTTTCTCAACAACAGCAGTATTGCCAAAATCAAAACCTGGGTCTATCATCGACTTTATTACTTGAAGATCTCTGATGACAGAGTCATCAGTAGGAACAATCTTAATATTGCGAACAAAATAAGACCGCGGCAGCCAATATTTATTATAATAAATATTTAGTGGCATCATTAATTGATCAAAATTCACTTGGTGCACTTTCTCGAGGCTGGGATTATTCAAATTAAAATAACTAAGGATATATTTTCCATTTTGCATTCCGACCAGCTTCAAATAGCGATCAGATAAATCAAATTTGTTTTCTTTGGGAAAATCAATCAATCCCGAGTCCGTAATGGGGTTGATCCAGTTCAATATATAGTCAAAACGACAATGCCTTTTTATTTTTAATGAAATTAAATCTTCTATGGATGACAAACCATATAAGCTTTGAGAGTTTGGCTCTAACACATTACGGTTGTTAATAAGAAAATATTTATTTTTGAGCCAGCCACCAGCCTGATAATAAAAAGATAAGGAGCTATAGGCATTAGCAAAAGAATGAATCCTAAAATAAGACTGATCTTGACCTATAAAATCAACGCTTTCTGGAGTAGCCATCCATTTAGAAGAGCCGATATAGGTATTATATTGATAATTAAAATAAAATAAATCAAAAATTGATATCGCAATAATTAACACCGCGATTATAGTTGTAAACGGCTTCAGATGAGAGCAAGATTTTGATGACTTCACAGTCTTAATTAGCCAGTCAAAGCCATAGGCAGATAGAATCGATAAAGAAAAAATCAAAATCAATAAAACCCGCGCATGGGCGCGAAAAAATGAAAATCCAGGCAGAAAGCGCCAAAATAGCTCGAACAGATAACCGCTAGAACCTAACAGAAAAACTAGGCATAAAACAGATATAATTGTAAAAAAAATAGAATAAATATTAATATTTTTTTTCTTGAATAACAGCCAGAAAGACAATAAAGCCAGCGCTAATGGAACTAATCCAATATAGCCAAATTTTTCCCATAAAAGATTGTCTTCATTAAAGTTACCTAAATAAGTCGCGCTAGCTGGGTTGCCATAAAAGAAGGGAAAAATAAATGAAATTATATTTTTTGGATGATACGAACACTCAGTCGCTGTTTTTACCGTAAGGCCGTTTTGACGCCAAGACTGAAAAACCAATTCCTTAGTAGGCAAAATTTGGATTGCTGCGATTAAAAAACTTAATATTATACAGCCAATAAATACTAAAAACCAAAGTGATTTGGTTTTAAATTTGATCGCTCTTTGATCTGGTGAAGATAAACGCCAAATAAAATAAATACCAGCCAATAAAATAGTGTAGTAGCTAATCTGGAAATGGCCAACAAGTATTTGAATAGTTAATATTAAACTAACGAAAAATAAAAATATAAACTGCTTTTTACGAAAAAATAACTCAATTAAAAGCATTATCAAAGGCATCCAGATAGCGGCTTCGACCATGTTAACATGTTTTAAATGACCAACAAAAAAACTGCTAAAAATAAAGCTAATAGCCGCTAAAAAAGAGGCTTGGGGGCTTATCTTAATCTGGCGGGCAAATAAATAGACAAATAAAGCACCTAAAAACCAATGGACAATAAAAGAATAATTAAAAGCAACTAAAAACGGTAACGATTTGAACATCAAAAAATGCAAGGGATAAAAAAAACCGATTTCGCTCTCGGCTAACAACGGGTATCCGGAAGACAACATCTCCGCCCATAAAGGCAACTGGCCTTGATTCAGGGCAGACTTCATCAAATGCCTTAAAGGTAAATTAATTTCCGTTAAATCAGAACCCGGCATATCACCGCTATAAGGAATATGGGTTAAATCAAGTAATGGGAAAAAATATAACAGCACCAAGGCGAGCAAGCCCAAAATAAAAAAATAATTTTTATATTTAATAATATTCATTTAACTTAATTGAAAAATATAAACTTTAAGGTAACAATAACAATAAAATATAAAAAAACAAACCCCACTTTTTAGTTAAAAAAGAGGGGTTTAACTATTCTAAACTAAATACTATTGAATACCGTCAGGTGAAGCTGTCCTTCCTCCTGCATCTAAACCGCCAGTATCTCCTTCTAAAGTAAATACGATTGAATAAGTGGTTCCATCAGCGCTGGTATAAGCATAAGTGCCACTGTCTTGAGGATCATCTGGAACCTGTCCCATATAAGTGGTTCCGGCAGCAGTGTCACTCCAGTCATTGTCACTAGACAGAGTGGTTTGACCAGTTTCACCTAAATTAACTGCTGAAGCCTCGATTGGATAAGCATTATTATCAACATAATAAAGCTCTAAAGCAGTTTGGATTTGTTTAATATCAGAAACTCTTTTGGCATCGCGTGATTTCTGACGGGCATTGTTTAAAGCCACTACTGATAATGTAGCCAGCAACCCAATAATTGCAATCACTACCAACAACTCGATCAATGTAAAACCTTTTTTATTTCTCATAAACTTATTTGATTAAAAAATTAATAAATAAATCTAGCTAGACCTATTATCTATTATATTATTTATTTACAAATCGACCTTTAGTAAATATTTAATTTTAAAAATTAGTTATGTAGATGTAGATTATCCACAACCAATTAGTTTAATTATAGCACAAAATCAGTTGCAAGCTAAAATTTCAAGCAAATATTAAAAACCGGAGGCCATATTATACATTGGCAAAATAACAGCTGCCACCATAATACCAACTGCTACCCCCATAAATATCATGATCATAGGCTCAATTAGGCTAATTAAGTTAGTTACCATACTTTCTATCTCCCGGGAGTAGAAATCAGTCATTTTATCTAACACTTCGCCAATGCGACCGGTTTTTTCTCCGACTGAAAGCATATGGGCTATCATTGGCGGCACTTCTTTGGTTTTCAAAAATATAGTTGCAATTGGATTACCATCCTCAACGTCTTTAACTGTGCGTGTTATAATATCTTTATAAAAGGCATTGCCAACCACATCAGATACTATTTCCAGGCATTTAGGCAAAGGGACCCCGCCTTCGATCAAAGTGGCCATACTGCGAGTAAACCTGACTAAATGAATACGCTGGAATAAAGTCCCGAAAACAGGCAATTTTAGCTTGAAATAATCCATATATTGCTTTGGTTTCTCTTTTTTAAGCACCCATTTTAACGTAAAAGTGGCTAAAATAATAAAAATTATTATTGCCCACCACCAGCCAACCAGAAAACCGCTGACAGCAATCAATATAGTAGTGGCCATTGGGAGTTCGCCGCCGGTTTCCTGCAATATATTAGTCAATTTTGGAACCACAAAAACCATCATAATAACACCGACACCGCCAAGGGCAGTGAGAATAAAAGCCGGATATATCATTGCCCCTTTTATTTTACTCATCAAGGCGTAATCTTTTTCCTGCTCATCAGCTAAATAATTTAAAACCTTATCGATTTTACCTGAAGTTTCACCAGACCGAACCATAGCAATAAAAAATTCACTGAAGACATTTGGGTGCTTAGCTAAAGCATTAGAAAGTTTTTCACCGCCATCAACATCATCCCCGACTTCAGATATAATATGCTGGAATTTAGGATTATCGGTTTGTTTTTCTAATATCCTCAATGCCTGAACAATCGGTAAAGTAGCTGAAATCATTACTGACAGCTGGCGGGAAAACATAACTATATCTTTGGTTTTGACTTTATTTAAAAACGGAATTTCAACCTCGCTTATACTTTTATGGCTCCGCCCTGTTTCAATAGACAATATAATCATCCCCTGTTCAGACAGAGTTTGGACAGCATCAGATTGAGTTTGAGCTTCAATTGTGCCTTCAACAGTTTGGCCTTGTTTATTTTTACTTTTATAAAAATATTTCATTCTGCAAAAAATTAATTAAAATTTGATTTTTTAGTGTTTTTATGGATTGAGGACTGGAGTTCTACTTTATCAATTGCTACTTGAAGCGCATCCTGCTGTTCAATTTCTCCAGTGCGGACCAATTCAGCTAAAGACTGATCTAAGGTTTGCATCCCATCATCTTTAGAAGTTTGAATTATACTGATTATTTGGCTATATCTACCCTCTTTGATAAGCGACCTAGCAGCTTCATTTAAAATTAAAATTTCGGTAGCAAATACCTGGCCTCCTCCGCGCCTAGGCATAATCTGCTGAACAACCACTCCGATTAACAATTCAGCTATAATATTTTTTAATTTTTCAGTTTCGGCTGCTGGAGCCAAATCAATTATTTTTTCGATTGCTTCTGGAGCTGAACCAGCCTCAACAATGACAACTACTAGCCGGCCGCTATCAATAAGATTAATTATCTGTTCCAAAACTTTATAACTGGTAAGTTTTGATATAAAAACAATATCAACATCACTCTCAAGAGCAAATTTTATGGAATCAATATAATTATCAGCATCACGCCCAATCTGCCTCTGTTCAATAATACTACGTTCTGAATTAAGAGCATATTCCACTGGATCTTCAAGGGTTAAAATATATTTTTTTTCGGTCTGGTTGACTAGATTTAACAGGGAAACTGCAGTAGCGGTTTTACCAGCTCCATGCAAACCTGAAACCACTAACATGCCTTTTGGTTTTTTAATTAAATTTGAAAATTGCTGGCTTAGTTGCAATTCTTCGGGCGTTTTTATCTTAGTTGGTATATAGCCTAAAATAGCGCTAATTTTATTTTTTTGATAAAAAATCTGGACTTTGAACCTGATTCCAGATTCAAAACCGCGAACCACGGTAATTGATTTTTTGTCACCCAGAATTTTTTGCTCTGATTCGGATAAAATATTTTTAGCAAATTGATTTAAAAAATCTTCAGATATAATATCCTCATCTTCTAAACTATTAAGCTCAAAAGATATTCTAACTGCCGGCTTGGAACTAGGTTCCAAGTGGATATAAGAAGCATTTAATTTTAAGGCTTTATCTATAATCCGATTTAAAATAATATTAAATTGCGGCATATGGTTTTAAGCTAGTTATAAATCTAATCTTTAGTTACCCTTAGCACCTCATCAATAGTGGTAATGCCTTCAAGGGCTTTTATAATGCCATTTTGTTTTAAACTTAACATCCCTTGTTTGACAAAAATTTCTTTAATGGTGCTCATTTTAAAACCAGAATCAATTATTTCCTTAATTTCATTATTAATTTCAAGAACTTCGGCAATAGCGGTCCGGCCTTTATAGCCGGTATTGCCGCAAGCAGGACAGCCTTTACCGCGATAAAAGGTATCAATACTTTTTTTACTAATTGACTTGGGTATATTTTCTTTAGGTATACTTTCAAAAATATTTTCAACTGAACTGCGAAGAGTTTGGGGTAATTTTACTTCTTGTTTGCATTCAGGGCAAATAGTGCGGGCTAACCTCTGGGCTACTACTAGATTAAGGGTTGATGACAACAGAAACGGCTCTATCTTCATATCAATCAATCTAGGGATAGCACCAAAAGCGTCATTGGTATGCAGGGTGGATAGCACAATATGTCCGGTCAAACTGGCATGAATAGCTAGTTCAGCGGTTTCAGAATCCCTAATTTCTCCCACCATGATAATATCGGGATCCTGGCGCAGAATCGAACGCAGACCAGAAGCAAAAGTAAACTTAACTTCAGGCCTGACTTGGGATTGGTTAATGCCCTTAAGATAATACTCCACTGGGTCTTCCAAAGTAACTATATTAACTGTTTCCTGATTAAGCAACTGCAGGGCGGCATAAAGAGTGGTTGACTTACCTGATCCTGTCGGTCCGGTAACCAGAAACATACCGTGCGGTTTTTTGATGTTACTGTGCATAATTTCAAAATTTTTACCCTCAAAACCAAGATCTTCCCATTTAGAGACCCCGCTACTAGTATCTAATATTCTCATGACGACTTTTTCCTGACTATAAAGTGGGAGGGTAGATACGCGAAAATCAACATCGCTACCGCCAATATTAAGCCTGATGCGGCCGTCTTGAGGCACTCGGGTCTCATCAATTTTAAGATTTGACATTACTTTTATCCTGGAAATAATAGCAGAATGGACATATTTAGGCAGCACTAAAGAAGTCTGGAGCATACCATCAATACGATAGCGGACCCTTGAATCATCACTGGTGGGTTCAATATGGACGTCTGAAGCCCGGGATTCAACCGCGTGTTTTAAAATAACAGCTACCATTTTTGAAATTGGAGCCGATTTAATTACTTTTTCTATTTTTTCATCAACAACTCCGCTAGAATCCCCAAATTTTCCCTTGGCCAGTTCTAAGGCCTCGCCAACTTCTGTTTTTAAGTTGCCATACTGTTGCAACACATGGTTAAAACCTGACTTGGAAACGATATGATATTTTATTTTTAATCCTTTATTTCTAGCAATAAAATCAGCTGCTTCCCTGGCCTTAAGATTAGAAGGATTTACTAAAGCAACGCTGATATTTTGTTTATCTTTTTCAAACACAACCATTTTATAATTTTCAGCCAATTCGCGCGGTAAAATCTCAAGTAAACTAGGAGAAACCTTAAAGTCAGACAAATCAGCCTGGGGTAAATTAAAAATAGCCGCTTTGGCTTCGGTAATGTCCTTTTCTTTTACTTTACCGGTTTCAAGCAGCTTGGCCTCGACCTGGTCCAGATCTTTTTGGGTAGCTATTTCTTGCTTTTCAGCCGCAGTTATTTTATTTTTTTCTGCCAAAAAATCTAATAGCTGTAATTTTATTTCTTCTGGTTTATCCATAATTATTTTTATATAAAAATAATTTTTAAATTATTCAAAAAAAGGTAAAAACGGATTAGTGCGTCCGACCTGGCGCGGCACTACTGGCCAATCCCCTATTTTTTGTAACTTGATAAATAGCTGATTTTCTAGTACAGAATAATCGTTATCAATATCGTTGCTATCAATATTTTTATGTTCAGTTATAGTCTCATTTTCCAAATTAATTTTATTGGACGAAGTTTTGTTGACGCGAGTGATTAAAAAATAATATACATTAGCAGCTACAGCCAGTATTAATATAATGATATAAATTATTTTTTTCGTTTTAGCCATATTTACTTTAAATAATAAGCTTTAAGATTAAGCTCTAATTTCGATTCTTCTGGATTAAAACTAAAATTCTGAATATCCAATATGCGTAAGTTAGATTCGATTAAGTTTAGTAATTTTTTTAAACTAATATAATTAACGTTCTCAAATCCGGCCGTGATCTGTGCCTCTGCTAGTTGATAAGTAGCCTGGCTCGGGGCGTTATCAGCTTGTTTTAAAATATCACGATTTGCGCTGGTGGTATTATCTTGATGGTCAGATACACTAATAACCGATACATCTATGCCTGCTTGCTTGGCAATGCTTTCAATATTTACAAATATACTGGACTTATCAGATCCAAGCGGTAAAACATCGCTAAGCCTTTGGCGATCCAAAGGGCTAACACTGCCATACTGTTTGATTACATTATTAATTTTACGATTGATTGCTTGGCCTGATTCAATTTCTTGTTTTTTTGACTGAATGTCATTTTTAGCTTGATTATACCTGTTCTTTTGGGGGTTTACAACTAAGAAATAACCCAGAGATAATAAAACCAACAGCAGTAAAAAAAGTGTAATTTTTATATGCTTGGAGTAAAAAGGTATTTTGGGATTTTTATTGCTACTTGCGTCTGATTTCATTTTATTTATTTGCTTTATTGCTTTAATTATTATTAAATATTTCTGGATCTACTTTAAATGATAATGAAAATTCTATCACTTGGCCGCCTGCGACTCTTTCGTCTCTGGAGTTTAAGTTTAGATTCTGAAGCGAAACCTGGCTTAAAATATCGCTCTGTTTAAATACTATTAATTGCTCGGCTACGGACCTTAAATCAGCCGCTCTGGCTTGAACTGACACCGAATAATCCGAGCCGATAGAAATGGAGCTGAAATAGACTTTTGATACTGTGCTGGACTCTAAATATGGAAAAAAATTACTAAAATAAACATGGCTTGCGATTAAATCGTCAGTATAGCGCAAGCGATAAGCTAAAGGGCCTAGTTTTTCTATCTGTTCTCTACCTTGGTTAATATCACTAGTAATAGAAGCGATGTTAATATCAAGTTCTTGTTCCTGCCTATAATAATATTGCTCTTTATTTTTATAAAATATAAATGCTGACACTGTTGCTAAAATGCAAAACAACAAAACCGCCAAATGAAATAATAAGGCTTGTTTTGAGGAAAAATATTTTTTTTCGTAAGGAAGCAAGTTGACCTCTACCTCTTCGTCCTCCGGTATTTCTTTTTCATCTTCTTTAACAACGCTGAATTTATTATCAGCTGTAATTTTTTTAGGTTGTTTTGTTGGTTCATCAACTTTTATTTTGTCTTGTTTTTGTCCGGGTTGTTCAGGTTTTTGATGGTGATCTGATTTATTTTTAATTGGTTGTGGGCGGCTAGGTTTTAGATTCGCCAATGGGGATGCTAGCCTGCTACTGGCTTGGTGTTCTTTCTTATTGTGATTGCTACTGTTGTCTGATTTAATAGGCCTTGCCGCTTGTAAATCAGGCTGGACTGATTTTGATCCGGACTTCGCCTTAGAGGCGCCCAAACCTAATTTTAAAAGAATATTTTTAAAACTGAATTTATCAGCTTGATCTGGCTTAGAAGGTTTTTCCTTATCATTAGCTTTTTGTTTTTTGGCCAATATTTTACGGTTTTTGCTGTCTTCAGGAAAATGAAAATCACCGTTATTATATACTGGTTTTCGGTGCTTATAACTCTTTTCGCTCTTTGAGCGCATCTTGTCTGGAAGTAGATTAATACTATGATTATTGACGTTATTATTCTTTTTAGGCTCGAGATTGTCGAACATAAATTACTATTTTAATGTTAGAAGCTTATATTTAGAATTAAATCGGACGCATAGCCAAACCAATAGCGACTGAAAACCTGGGGCCAATCTCAGATAGAACTGGCTTGAGCTCCAAGGGGTAAACTACCCGATCCCAGGGGTCTCCGACTATTACTCGGCTATCTAATAACTTAGCTAAAAATCCTGACAATTCAGGTAGCCAGGCGCTGCCGCCGGTTAGAATAATCTTATCTATAGGCTGGCTATCATCTTGGGATAAAAATATATCCAGGCTGTATTTAATTTCATTTATAATCGGATTAATTGATTCTTTAATCAACTCGGGTAAATCCCCTTTGCCAGTGGCTGAAAAGCCAATATCACGCTTGAACTGCTCTGCTCTTTCAAGGTCTACATTCAGATTATCCATCAAAGCTTTAGTAATAGTAGCACCGCCAACATCAACACTTCTGGTTAGCATTGGGATATTATTGTTTATTATCACCATATCTGACGAAACTGAACCAATATCAACAATCATAACTGCCGAGGGGTCATAACCGACTAAAGCACGCTCAAGAGCAAAAGACTCTGTTTCCAAGCTTAAAATTTCTAAACTAGCTGACTTAAATATCTTGATATAGCGCTCAACTAAATTTTTCGGAGCGGCTGTTAGTAAAATTTTAATATTTTCATCTTTGCTCTCATTGGCAGAAGAACTGTGTTTTTGGGTTGAGGATAATATTTTATTAAAAATTCCATTTTTCTGGGTATTTTTTTCGATTTTTTCTTCTTTAATAACATTACCACTGTTTGATTTACTTGTTTGAGAGGACAATTTATCTTTTTTATTTAATCCCTGACTTGATTTCAAACCGGAATGGCTAAAATTATCTTTAAGTTGTTTTTTACTATCAGTGTTGCGTTCGGGATTATCAGGCACGATTTTCCAATCAAGAACCATTTCCTCTATTGGCAATGGGACAAATTTTTTAGCTTCCCATTTTATAGCCTGTTCCAAATCTTTCCGCTTCATTTTTGGTAAATTTATAATCGAGCTAAAAACAGAAAAGCTGGGCAAAGAAGCTACTACTTTTTTTGATTTAGTCCGACTGTCGGAACAAATCTGTTTTATGATTTTCACAATATTAGCTTCCATTTCAGATGAAGAAGACCTGACTACGTCAGTGGGTTGCTCAACATATCCATAAGTAACTAATTTAGCTTTACCGCCTTTATCCTCAAGCTCAACTATTTTAACTGCAGAAGTCCCAATATCGACCCCAAGATAACTTTTGCCGGAAGAAAATAAATTCATAATTTAACCGTAAAATTTATATACACTTAAAATTGTAATACCCCCAATATAGGATAATACCTGCTGTGGTTAATTATAGCATATAATACATAAACAGCCCAATAGAATAAAAATAAATTTTTTATCAATTTTACCCATGAATTTTAACCGTAAAAAAGTTGACTTTGCTGATTAAAAAAGATATATTAAAATAGGTTATAAATTTAATAATATAATAATTTTTGGCTGTTTTAATTAATAATTAATAGCCAAAAAAAATGAAAAATATGAATATTGTATTGTATATAGTGTTAGGTTTAATTTTAGTGGCTATAATATGGTTAATTGCGGTATATAACGGGCTAATTAAGCTTAGAAACAGGACTGATGAAGCCTGGTCTGATATTGACGTGCAGCTCAAACGCCGCTATAATTTAATCCCTAATTTAGTAGAAACAGTTAAGGGATATGCCAGCCATGAAAAAGAATTATTCGAGAAAGTAACGGAAGCTAGAGCTTCGGCTATGGGAGCCAAAGGAGCAGAACAAAAAGGTAGGGCGGAAAATACCTTGAGTAGCACCTTAAAAAGCCTGTTTGCAGTCGCAGAGAATTATCCACAGCTTAAAGCGTCGGATAACTTTGCTAAACTGCAAGATGAGCTGTCTGATACTGAAAATAAAATCCAGGCATCGAGACGGTTTTACAATGGCAATGTGCGTGATTTTAATACTAAAATCCAAGTTTTTCCAAATAATTTAGTGGCTGGAATATTAAAATTTACAAAATATGAATTTTTTGCAGTTGAGGCTGAAGAGGAGAGAAAAAATGTGAAGGTAAAATTTTAGTAAATAAAATTTAGAATTAAAATTTAAAAACCACCGTAAAGGTGGTTTTTATTTGGTTTAAAATATATTAACACATAAAAACCGGATTATTAAAATTATTATTTTATACCCAAAAACTCGTTAACTTTTAAGGTTAAAGAATTATTAAACAAATTAATTCGACGACACCATTCAGCAGGTAATATGTCAAAGTCGCACATTAAAAAAATAACTGGTACAGTTAAAATTATCAGCAAAAGACTGCCATAAACATATCCGGTTTTATTTTCCCAATTACCATGCATATCCATATAATTACATTTTACCAAAATTTGATTGATTTGGTAAATAAAACAGCCGTCCTCAAGATCAGCCTGAATCCTAAATCTTAAATCATGATCCATAAATCATATAACTATACTAACCAACTTTCCTTTAATAAATATTATTTTTTTAGGTTTTTTGCCTTCTAACCACTTCTGCACTTTAACTGAATCAAGGGCTAATTTTTTGCCATCGGCCTCGGAAATATCTGCTGCCGCGCTAATTTTATCTCTGACTTTTCCATTAATTTGTACCACTAATTCGACCTCGTCTGGTTTAATTAGTTCGGGGTCATATTCGGGCCAGGGTTCGAATAAAATTGATTTTTTATGGCCAAGGCGCTGCCACAACTCTTCACAAATATGGGGTGCAAATGGTGATAATAAAATTATTTCCAACTGATAGTTGCTAATTGATAGCTGCTCTTGCTTTTCTAATTCATTTACTAATATCATCATTTGCGAAATGGCAGTATTAAATTTCATAACCTCAACATCTTCAGTAACTTTTTTAATAGTCTGATGAATTAATCTTTCTGTTTGTTTGGTAGGGGCGACCCTTGCGGTCGCCCTGTTTCGGGCAGGGGCAAGCCCTGCCCCTACAATATCCTGCAAACGCCAAACTTTTTCCAAAAACCTTCTAATTCCGACAATGGATTTAGTATCCCAGGGTTTGGTATCTTCCAGCGGTCCCATAAACATTTCATATAAACGAAAGGTGTCGGCTCCATATTGATTAATAACTTGGTCTGGATTGATTACATTGCCTAAGGATTTGCTCATTTTACGTCCGTCCTCAGCTAATATCATTCCCTGGTTCGCAATTTTAAATAAGGCTCATCAAAGTCAATATATCCGGCATCGCGCAAGGCTTTGGTAAAAAAACGGGCGTATAACAGATGCATGACTGCATGCTCTGCTCCACCAACATATAAATCCACTGGCATCCATTGATTGACTTTTTCTTTATTAAAAGGCTTGTTTGTATTATGAGGATCACAGTAGCGCAGATGATACCAAGATGAACACACAAAAGTATCCATAGTATCCACTTCGCGACGGACACCATTGGTAGCTCCGCATTGAGGACATTTAACTTGATGAAATTTTTTGGAATTTACCAAAGGTGACTCGCCAGTGGGACGGAAATCAACATCGTCAGGCAGCTCAACTGGTAAATCTGATTCGGGAACCAAAACCTCACCGCACTTTTCACAGTAAATAATCGGAATCGGTGCTCCCCAATAGCGCTGGCGAGACACTAGCCAGTCGCGGAGTTTGTAACTAACCGCTCGTTTACCCCAGCCTTTTTGTTCTAAATAATCCATTATTTTTTCGGTGGCAGTATGGATATCAAGCCCGTCAAGAAAACCACTATTAATCATGGTGCCTTCTTGCTCTTGGACTTGTTCTGGCCGAGTAATCGGAGAGGTATCGCCGTCAGCGCCAACCACTACTCGGATAACCTCGAGGCCCATCGCCTCTGCAAATTCAAAATCGCGCAGATCATGACCAGGGACACCAACTACGGCGCCAGTACCGACGCTGGCTAGCACAAAATCGCTGATGTAAATCGGCATTTCTTTATTAGTCAGCTGGTTGATAGCATATAGGCCGGTAAAAACACCGGTTTTTTTGCGGCCTTCAGCAATGCGATCAAGTTCGCTTTTTTTATTGGCTTCAGTTATATATTTTTCAATCTCCTTTTTGTTAGCAAAATAATTTTTTAATTGATTAACATAAACACTATCTGGGGCTATTGTTATAAAAGTAGCACCAAAATTAGTATCTGGCCTGGTGGTAAAAACCTCTATATAATGATCCTGGCTGTTATTATCTTGGGATAAACTTTTTTTATTTTTCAAATTAATTTTATATCGGATATTAATCCCCTGCTTGCGGCCAATCCAATTACGTTGCATTTCTTTGATTGGCTCGGGCCAATCAATTTTATCTAAACCGCCTAAAAGTTCATCAGCATATTTAGTAATTTTAAAAAACCACTGGCTTAAGTCTTTTTGGATTACTTTATGTTTACACCGCTCGCAGCATCCGTCTACAACTTGCTCCCGGGCTAAGACGGTCTGGCAGGATGAGCACCAATTCACTGGAGCCTTTTTTTTATAAGCTAATCCCATTTTATATAATTGAACAAACATCCATTGGGTCCACTTATAATAATCGGGTTCAGAAGTGTTTATTTGCCGGCTCCAATCATAACTAAAACCAAAAGCTTTAAGCTGGCGTTTAAAATTGCTTATATTTTCAGCAGTTATTTCTTTTGGATGGCGGTTGACTTTAATGGCATAATTCTCTGTCGGCAGGCCAAAAGCATCAAACCCCATTGGATGCAAGATATTTTCTTGATATTTCATCCGGCGGTAGCGCGAAATAATATCAGTAGCAGTATAACCTTCGGGATGGCCGACATGAAGGCCGACTGCAGATGGATAAGGAAACATATCGAGCACATAGTATTTTTTCTTAGCTTTGTCTTCTCTAGTTTTAAAAATTTGCTTCTTTTCCCAAAAATTTTGCCATTTTTTTTCTATTTTTTTAGGATTATATTTTTCCATAAAGATATTCTAATTATTGGAATTCTATCCAAGGGACTCTAATAGAGAAATAATTCATGGTTTCCAGTCTCTAGTTTCTTATCATAATTTTATCACTAAATCATACCTTTGACAATATTCGTTAACTAGGATAAAATAATAAAAAATTAAAATCAGAAAAGGAGGTTACTATGTGGCTCCAGTATTTATTTTTGGTGGTCGCATTGGTGTCCACCTATAAAGCATCGAAGTACTTGGGAGATTGTACCGATGAACTCGCGCGAATTACTGCTGTAAATACGCTTATTCGCGGTCTAATCATCGATGCAGCCGCAAGTTCATTTCCTGAATTCGCAACTGTTATTCAGGGGCTTATCAAAGGAAGTTTCGAGATCGGCTTAGGCACGATCGCTGGCAGTGCTATATTCAATATAATGGTTATACCTGCGATTTGTGCTATTGCGGTAAAAGGATTAAAAGTGGAAAAAAAGATTATCTTCAGGGATGGTCTTTTCTACTTTCTGGTGGTTATTATATTTATCATAATAACTTCTTTCGGAATTATCCCCGATAATCCGAATTACCGATTTATATCTGCCTTATCAGGCGGAATAGGAGTAATAGTTTACATTATCTATATAATAATTATGCTCCTTATCTTCGGTGGGGATAAAAAAAATTCCGCTAAAAAACTAAGAATTAGAGATTGGGCGATATATGGCTTTAAAATCGTCCTGTCATTGTTTTTCATCTGGCTATCAACTGCTTTGGTAGTCAGCTCCTCACTAAAAATCGCTGCTAATTGGGGGGTGTCGGAGGCATTATTTGGACTGCTTTTTCTGGCGACTAGTACCAGCTTGCCAGATCTGTTTATATCCCTTAATGCAGCAAAAAGAGGGGATTTAAACGGGGCGGTAGCAAATGCATTTGGCTCCAACGTATTTGATATTTTAATTTGCCTTGGCCTACCTATTTTATGGAGAGGTGGGGTCGAGATCAAATGGAGCCAAAGTCGACCTATATTAATTTCACTTATTATAATTAATGTAGTAATCGGCTATTTGATGCGAGATGGGAAATTATCAGTAAAAGAAGGGTGGACACTGGTGGTTTTGTTTTTGGGCTGGTGTATAATAATGACAATATAAATACCTCTCATTTTATTTTTAAGAATGAGGGGTATTATTTTGAGTTGAGTAAAGTTATCAACGAAATAAAAGCATATCAATCCCTACTTGTCGATTCCTACCTTTACTATTTCAATTATTTTTGCTAGGCTAATAAATACTAAAACTGGATATAGTTCCCTAATGTGATTTTTATACTAATAAAATTATTACCCCTGTTTTTTGGCTATTATTTATGCTAAAAATGATTAAAAAAGCAGTTGCATTGATATTCAAAGGAGTTGGTGACATAATTTTCAAGACTATACTTTTCCCTGTGTATAGACTTTTTTTATTATCAAAAAGGCATGTTGATAAATATCTGCTCCATGGCTCGACCGATCCTGGAATAATAAATAAAAATAATGGTAAAAAAAATTTAGTTCCTCATATAATCACCTTTATAATTTTTTTATTCGTTATTATAAACAATTTTGCCACTAGGGAGACTTATGCGGAAGAATTTGGTAAAAACAGTATTATGGCTCAACTGGCAACTGAACAAATAGACGTTGAGATTACTGAATATTCAAAGCCGATTGAATTTATAGAAGACAAGCCTAAGACAGAAAGCGTGCTGGATAAACTGGCGGCAGTAGAAATCAAAAATGATATAGCTAATGGAAACGAGGACATTAAAAAAGAAGACAAAACTGAAGAAAAAATGTCTTTAGCTCAGGGCGGGGAAGCTTTGATAAAACCAAATATAACCCCATTCGAACCAGAAGACGCTGAAGTTGAAATTGATACTTTGATTTCAAAAAATATACAAAACTATATTGTGCAATCAGGTGACACCCTGTCAGCTATTGCAGAAAAATTCGGAGTGTCAATCAACACTATTTTATGGGAAAACAACTTGTCTTTGAATAGTTATATTAGGCCGGGAGATAAACTAGCAATACTACCGGTCACGGGTGTTAGTTATAATATAAAATCGGGAGACACTTTGAGTAAGGTTGCAGCGGAATTCGGTACTACTATAGATAAAATATCTAGTTTTAATAATATTGATCCCGGAGCAGTATTGGCCGTAAGGCAGAAAATAATAATCCCTGATGGTAAATTGGGATACACAAATATAGCGCCGTCGCGTTCTATCCCAAGTTTAAAAAATATTTTTTCGGCTTCGAACGGAAAAGCTTCGGATAATGATTTCTTATGGCCATCGGTTTCCAAAAGAATTACCCAATATTATCACTGGGGCCATCACGCTATTGATATTGGAGCTAAATCAGGCACTCCGATATATGCCTGCCGCGGAGGAAGAGTGGAACGAGCTGGATGGTCAACCGGATATGGGTATAATATTATTATAGACCACGGTGGCGGAGTAAAAACCCTTTATGCCCATGCGAGCAAATTATATGTTAAAAGAGGCGACCAAGTGTCTCAAGGAGAAGTCGTTGGAGCAGTCGGCTCGACTGGATGGTCAACCGGTCCGCACATACATCTGGAGATAAGAATAAACGGCTCTAAGGTAAACCCATTAAGTTATTTATAGAACCAGGCACCTAAAAACCACTGGCTAGCAAACCAGTGGTTTTTTATTGAAAAAAATATTTCAGAGCTCAAATTTTATTATACATATTTTTTAAAATATCAATCTGATACTCAACTAAATCGAGATTGCCCATTTCGCTTCTAGCGACCCATTTCATCCCCTGGCCTTCGTGTAAAACTAATTTTTTATCAGGATTGTATTTTTCTAAGAAAACATAAACTTTTCTGCGGCCATATTCATCATCTACAATAGTACTTAAAAATAATCTGGGATTTTCCAGTTCATACTCAAGCTCCTCATAACATTCCCTTTTTACGCCTAACTCCGGAGTCTCGCCTGCTTTTGTACTACCTCCAAAAAATCCATATTTACCCGGAGATGCCGGGGCATCATCTGTCCTGTGTTGAAGTAAAAATCTTTTTTTATAGTCATATAATAATATAACTGCTATATTCCACATAAAAAAATTTATTTTTTGATTTTATTTATACAACTAAAACCAGTTGTAAGTATTAGACTGGTGATCAAAATAAATAATGATTTGATCTACATTTTAATATAATAAATTTTGAGGTATATTTTTTAAAGGGGGATTTAATATTTATAAACTGTAAAATTAAAATATTGGGATTTTTATATTATATATTACGACTAAGAATATAGATTTTATTATCGTATTTCTGGTTCTTATTAAACACTTTCAATAGTCTCCATTTATAATTATAGCTGTTAAAATTCTTTTTCAAACTTTTAATATCGCCACGACTAGAGAAATATATTATCATTCTACTATCTTTGTCCATATAATTTTTACCGCTTTTCAAAAATTTTTTCAATGAAAATTTGGGCGAAATCCCGATCTCCTCGCTATTTAATAAACTACAAATCGGGACGTAGACAGATATAGTTAATTCAGGCGATGTAGCAAAAAACCATCCCACACTTAATTTTCCCATAGTAGATCCACAATATTTTTGGCAATTGTAAACTCATTAGATGGAGGGCTTGCAAATATCCTCCCCCTAATTATCAGGCCATCTTCGGTGCCCTTTGCTAATGAGTTCTTTGGATAACTGGCCGGTTCGGGTATTTTGGAAATTTCCGGGAAATACCTTTTTAATAGAGGACGAACTTTTTGTATCGCATTTAGTTTAGATTCAGCCTCTTCTACAGCTTGTATAAAATCCTTAATTTCCGTTGCGCGCAATGAAATGAGCTCAACGTCTTCAGAGCAAAATTTTTCTTTTTTTTTATTTTCATTGGGATTATGTTCAATCTTATCCATATGATTATATGTTTTTACTTTTTAATATTTCATCTGAATTGGTGGTTAATTACACGATATTCTGATTACGACAAAAACTAAAAGGTGAGGGGCGAATATAGGTTTGGGGCTGGCACAACTCATTAGTGTTAAATAAATCGTGCCAGCCCCAAACCGCTTATCCCGTGTTAGGTGATGTACCCAAAAATCTTTCTACTTTATTATTCTTTTTTGCAAATTATTTTTTAATCTTCATCATTATACTCAATAGTACCAAAGTCATCCTTTGATGTTCTCATTTTTTCTAATTTGCCATCGAGTATTACCTCAATGTCACCACTATCGAATTCAATACCTTTTTCTTTCATCCATTGATGTAAAGTAGGAACGTCTACATCTTTATTGCAATAATTGCTCCATTCTTCTTTTGATATGGATATAGTTTCTGGTCCCAATTCTTTGCCTTTCATAATTTTGTTTGTTGATTAATTTTTTAAAAGCTATGTGCGACCTAAAAAATAATTTGCCAAAAATCTTCTAATAAAATAAAAGAGAGATTTTTGATTATTTCACATAACGTAGCGGCTAGGCGAAGCCTTGACGAGGGGCTTCTGTCAGGACCCCGACGTTAGTCGGGGGACTGGCAGGAGACCCGAGGCATATATAATGTTTGCTGTAGCCTGGTGGAGGCAAATATAAGTAGAGGCTTTTGTATAAAAACCGTAACCAGATATTACATATTAGGTGGTATATTTTTTTTATTTTCTAATAAAAAACTGATTTCAAAAATTTTCAAATTTCTTTTTCCCTTTTGGGTTTTTAACAGAGGGGTCAGGACTGAATGCCTAAAATCAAAAACTTCTTATTAGGAGCGGGAATTAAGCCAGTATAGTCTTTATAATCTGCAAAATATCATGTCTATGACTATTAGACAGGGTGCCAAACATTTTTAATATTTTCAGAAATACTTTAATATTATTTTCTGTAATCTCAAAATGGGCTATTTCTTTTATTTCAGCGGTTCGTCCGACTAAGTTATTTCTAGCTTTTAATTCCGTGATCGAAAAACATAAATATAACATTGGCTGAGTACCGATCGCATATTGTTTTTCGGTAATTTTTATTTCGGTGACTATTTCATATCCATTAAACTTATAAATTAAAAGAGGGTATTTAACTTGAGTATATTCAAAATTAAATCCATTTATATTTTTTGCTATCGGGTGGCTACGATCAATCTGCAATTCAGAATTATTATTAATCAAGCAATTAGTTGGTATTGAATTGAGGTAATTGGCGACACCCTCTAATTCTTCTCTGGATATAATATCCCATTTATGAAAATACCAAATATACTCAGATAACTCATAAAGTGCTTTATTTTTACCGTTCGCACCAACAAACTCTGTTTCTATCAGTGATGATTCTACTAATTTGTCAGTTTCTTTTTTTACGACATCATAGCTAATTTGCCATTCAATATAGTTGCTTAAAGCAAACCCATCTCGTCTAACTGCGACAGGGGTTCCATATTCATTTACGACTGAACGATTCTTAATGCGAATTTTTCCACTTACTGCGGTTAATAAAATTGGCACTTCAATTTTATGTTCACTCTCGCTAATTGAAATTCTTGGCATATTTTTCACCTAGTTTACTTCCTAATAATTCCTTAAAATAATTATCTATTTTTAGTTTAGCATCAGGAATTTTTCTAAAATTAAATTTATTTTTTAAAATTGGATTTGTATGAACACTTTGAGCAATAAAACACTCTTTTATTTTATTAAATTTTTCATTATCAATTATTACATCACAATTCCCAATAAAATACGGCATTTTGTCTGCATATTGCTTAAAAACATCAATATAGCAATAATAAGGAAGTTTTTCCATTAAAATATAAACTGTATTGTAAGTATCAGAGTTAATGAAAGTTCGATTTCTTTTAAGGGCATTTATATCCCTTAGAGTCCAAAATTTTGCGACCGGTTTATCATTTTTATTTAAATATTTTTTATTGGGATATTTTTGGACATAATTAACTATTGTATCAAAATCATTTAAACAAAAATTTACATCATCCTTTACTTTAAATTGATAATTTTTAATGTATTCATAGCTCATACCGTTCAAATCCCTTTTGTAAAGAGCCACCAAAATTGGAAAAGCCATTCTACGAGAAGTTTCGAAAAATTCATGACTACTTATAATCATACCGTCAATTAATTTGTAATTTTTAGAAAATTTTGAAAGCAAAGCAAAATTGGCTTTTTTAATTAAATAAGATAACGGATGCAGAACACAAACATAATCAGCTTTAAGTTTGTCATAGGAAAGCAAAAAAGACATTCCCAAGTCTCTCGTTTTTATATCAGAATCAATTTTATTTTGAATAGAATTATTTTTTATGGAATTGCGAATTATAGAGGTTTTATCATTGTATGGCGGGTTGCCAATGGCAATAAGTTTTTCTTCTGTTTTTATAGCCAAGCTTTCTCGACACACATTTATAAGTGAATTTTGGCAAATAAAATTAACGTCTTTGCTCTTTTTGTGAGCTTCCATAATGGCTGTCTTATCAATATCAGCTCCGACTAATTTTTTTGCAACACATTTTTGGGCTAAGAAAGATCCGTATCCGCAAGACGAGTCTAAAATTGTCCAATTTTTAATATCAGAAATGTTTTTATCCAAAATAGAGTAAGCCAAATCAACAATAATTTCTGGGGTATAATAAGACCCTAAATTAACCTTGTCTATATAATCCAAATGTTTTTGATTATTATCCATATATAATATTCTTAATATTTTCATTATATCACTTGTCCCCTTATTAATAAACCATTTTCGTAGCGAAGCGGAAACCGCAGAGCTCACACCGTGCGCACGGTTTAGAAAACCAGCACTGCGCCTGCAAACATCAAAATAATCGCTACTAATTTTAGCAACACGGTTGATTTACTAATTTCCTCTTTCAATATTCTTGGGTGAAAAATACTTAAGAACACGGCAATAATCAATACAAATAATGGTTGAATTGCTGATAAAGAATTTACCAAAGTAATGTATCCGACGGATGTGGCAATTGTAATGAAGATGACACCAACCACATTCAGAGATTCATTTAGCGAGATTACGCCAATAACTTTTTTGCCGTGTTCTTTCACAGTTGATAAAATGTCTGGGAAATAAATGAGGTAAACAGGAATTAACACTACGATTGTCCCGATTCTTGTCCATGAGAAGATTGTCCAAAAATCAGCAAATCCGAGCAAGTATTTTGTGATAACTTGGTTAATCGCAAGAGAAAGGGAAGATAATATCATAAGCCAAAAGGCTTTTCCGAAACTAATTTTTGTAATTTTCTTTGACGATATTACAAAAGCTCCCATTACTAATAAGAAAATTCCTAAATATTTTATTGGAGCAAAAAATTCTCTAAGAAAAATTGAAGCAAAAATTAAAATGAACAGCGGAGTCAAATAAAAGAGTGGGATGACACGAGATATTTCTTCAGTTTTTACAGCCTTGAAGTAAAAAAGGCTCATCAAGATATAGAAAAACCCTGATATAAGAGCCAATAAAATATTGATATAAGATAATTCGGAAAAGCCGTATATAAAATAAACAAAAATACTTGCGATTAGACCGATAACCCCCAAAATCATAACAGGGACAATTGGCTTCCTAACCCATTTTGTTAAAACATATTTATCAACTGTGTTTACAATTGACCAAGTGAGTGCTGCTAAAATTGAAAATAATATCCATTCCATAATATAACGATTATTTCGCCAGCTTAATAAATATTACTACAACCGTAATGAGTGCGCACGGATTGAATTTCACATAAAGTTAAGGATATACGAAGTTTTTCGACCTAAGGGAAAAAATTGAGAGAAATAGCGAGCCGAGCAATTTTCCTCATAATCCTTGTTAAGTGGGCCGAACATAACGAAGTGGAGTGAGAGCGCAGCGGGGCAAGAAAAATCTTTGATTTTTCACAGAGTTGCTAGGAACCACTATTTTCCACACAAGTATAAATACATTTTCCACCGTCACAATATTTGCATGCGGGAATGATACCTGTACATCTACAAGTATGATCGTGTGGACAATCTGCGTCTGTTTTACATTCGCTTAATTGGTCACTAGCCCTGTGCAAATCTTGCATTGAAGGATTTTGTTGTGATTTAATTATGTAGTAAGCGGTAACACTTACTACTAAAATGATCATCACAATAATCAAAATTATTATTTTCTTCATAGTATGATTATTATATCTGCACTATTTAATCTTTGTGGTTCCTAATAACTTCACTTAACATCGAGATTATGAGAAGTTTCTGGAGCTAAGCGGAAAAAATTGAGAGAAATAGCGAGCCGAGCAATTTTCCTCATAATCCTTGTTAAGTGGCCTGACGACCGAAGGGAGAAGCGTAGCGTCCCTTTGAGTAATTTTCAGGGGCGTTCTGCCCAATGAGCGAATGCAATACATTAAGAACAAAAATAAAGGCAAAAGCAAAACTATTTATGCTCGAGAACAGCTAGTTGGTTAAAGCCTAATTGAAATCTCTTAAATTTTTTTACAACAAAACCAGTTTTATGTGCAAGTTGATATATCTCTTTTTTACTCCAATAATGTTTATGTTCTGCAATATTTTTTTTATCTACAATACTAAGAAATGCCAAAGTTTCTAAAACTGGTTTTGACATCTTAATTGGAGTTGTCAAAAAAATTCTTCCTCCTTTGTTTAATATTTTTTTAAATTTATGAAATATATTAAACACTTCATCAAATTCTATATGTTCTATTACAGCTAAACTTACAATTGTATCAAAATTATTATTTTCCATTACAGAATGGTCATAATTAACGATAAGGTATTTGCCTTTTACAAGCTTTTTTAATTCTCCTTCATTTCCTCCAAAATCCATTACATCTCCCATAAGATATGGTTTGACCATCATGAAACGATAATTTTGTAGGAATTTTTCTATAAGTATTGAACTGTCTATCATATAATCAATTGAAAGATTAGTATTTAATAAAATTTTGTCTTTTGCAATTTCTGCTAAAGTGGTGGCTAGGCGAAGCCTTGCGTATATCAGAAATGTCGCTCCTGATGAACGCATTAAAATATTGGTTGTTAATTGAACTTAAATAATAGATTAAACGTCAAACTTCCACAGCGGCATTTGGGTGGGATAAAAGGGAAATATAATGAATAATCACCTTAATTTAAGGGCTCTTTTTAATGTTTTATGCACTTGAGATTAGAATACAGGAATACATAAAATAAAATTTGATTTTTTGTTTTGTATTTTTGGCAGAGGAGTTAGGCCTGCCCGCCATAGCCTAGCGGCATTAGGCGTTGGCGGGCGGGGGTGAATGCCCAAAATCCCAAAACTCCTTATTCTTCTTTTTGTAGATTTTCAATAATTTTTTGTGCTCTTTTTATCCAATATTCATCTCCATTCCATAGTTTTATAAATTGCTTATATGCTTTAATCGCTTCTTCATATTCTCCTTGCTCTCGGTAAGTATTTCCAAGTCCATTGTAAGGAATGGCATATTCCGGATCAATATCAATTGCTTGCTTATATGCTTTAATCGCTTCTTCATATTCTCCTTGCTCTCGGTAAGTATTTCCAAGTCCATTGTAAGGACCGGCATATTCCGGATCAATATCAATTGCTTGCTCATATGCTTTAATGGCTTCTTCATATTCTCCTTGCTCTCGGTAAGTATTTCCAAGTCCATTGTAAGGAATGGCATCTTCCTGATCAATATCAATTGCTTGCTTATATGCTTTAATGGCTTCTTCATATTCTCCTTGCTCTCGGTAAATATTTCCAAGTCCATTGTAAGGACTGGCATATTCCGGATTAATATCAATTGCTTGCTTATATGCTTTAATCGCTTCTTTATTTCTGCCAAGATCGATTAAAGAGCTTCCAGTATTATTTAGAATATGACATTGTAAACCTACTTCTGGATTAAAGAGGTTTACTTTTAATTTTTTATTATTTATTTTCCAATTTTTAAATTCAATAGTCAAACCACTACCTGGAATATTTGTTGAATTTTTCAAATCTGGATTTCCTATAAGCATATCTGATGTAATTTCTACATAATTACAATTGCTACCATTTGGAGGTGTGAAATCCTGCCAATATACTTTACCCTCACTCGTAATTAAAACCGTGGCTGAATGTTCTGGCAAATTTGCATGTAAATATTTGATTCCTACTTCGTTAAGTAGTTCTCCGCCAAGAATTGACGAACCAACACAGTTGATAAATTGAGTTTCAACCATTTCGGAGGGATTGTTTGCACCTTTTTTATAAGGAAAACTACTGACTGCTTTTTGAATCTTTTTAGCAATTTCCAGTTCTTTGGCTGAAATTTTTGCAACATCTCCAGTTTGTCTGATTTTTTCAAGCTCCTCTTCTAGTCTTGGTATTTCAAGAGTATTGATCAGCTTAACTTTATCAGTAGCTAAATTTAAGTTATATCCTTCTTTTAAAAATGATTGAATTGCATCGCTCCAGTTTGGAGTTTTCATCTTCGTTACTAGCTTTTCTACCCCTCTTCTAAAGATAGCAGTTTGCATTTCTCTTTCAGGAGTTTCTACGGCTTTGGTTACTTGTCTTCTGGTTCTATCTTGTAGGTGTTGCATTGGACCCACTTTGGTTTCCCACGGTTTTTCACCATCTGCTTTGTATCCTTCTCTTGTTAAACTTCTTAGCCAAACAGAAGCTTTATCAATACGAAGATTTAATATATCTTCTGATGTCAATTGTCCATATTCTTCAATTTCTTCTTCTGTTAATTGTTCTCCTACATCTTTTCCTAAAGTTTCTCGTGCTTTGTTTTTCTGGGCTGTTCGTATAACCTGTTTATACTTAAAGGGATTTTGTCTATCCTCAAATCCATTGAGAAAAAAACGATCAGCAATTTTTTGCTCTTCTTCTGTTAATGACATATTTTCGATAGTTTTCTCGTCTATTTTTTTCTTTGGGAAAGAATGATCCTCGATTGCTTTTCCAAAATTGTAGAATCCAACAATAACATCATTGGCAATACTCCGCATTTCATTTAAAATTTTCTCCTCACCTTTTCCAAACTTAGTTCCTTTTACAACAAAATCACTTTCAATTTTAGCAAGGCTTATCGCTGATAATTGAAGAGTTTTCCCAAAATTTATCATTCTTTGATAGGCAACTTCTTTTTTATCAGGATTTCTACTGGCGTATGTATCAATATCGCACACCTTCATAATTAAAGGAGCTTCCCAAAGATGTAAATCTTCTGGCAAGAATAATGTTTGTCTTCCTTGGTCATTTCTCTCAAGTATTCCCTGAGTACTCCTTTGCTCCCACTCTTCTCTTGAGATAAATTGAGGAACGATCGAGTCGTTTATTCTGCACCATTCCCCAAAAAAATTCTGAGCAGGTGCGTCAGCAAGAGGTGTTTTTTCTATCGTTTGAGGTATGAAATTTGTTTCAAAAGAATTTACCATATTTTTTTTATGCAAATAATTTTATATATTGTACATTTTTTACTACCAAAAATCAAAATAAATTTGCGTCGTTTTTGCGGAGGTATGGAGCAAAAGTGACACCTTATTTCCCCTCTAAAAATTAAGAAAGAAAATATTATTTTACCTTCCTTATCCCAAAAAATAAGACCGGGAAGAAACAATCTAAATAGAGAGAAAAAATTATTTTGCCTAACGTAGCGGCTAGGCGAAGCCTTGACGAGAGGCTTCTGTCAGGAAGAAAGCGATAGCTTTCTGACTGGCAGGAGACCCGAGGAAAGGTTTGGGCCGAGGCCATCCGCGAGGAGGTGACGAGCCGTCTAGGCAGTGTTATCCGAAGTGGCGCT
>Ga0272441_10003114_pt1 | contig 32227 bp, 32 predicted proteins | sample SSMProp6N_FD_193582 | JGI IMG/M metagenome (GOLD analysis project Ga0272441, IMG submission 193582) | Marine sediment archaeal communities from Little Sippewissett salt marsh, Falmouth, MA, United States - SSM-Prop-6N | ecosystem: Environmental > Aquatic > Marine > Wetlands > Sediment ... | reverse complement strand
TTTCGTTTTTGGTCTTGCCATTTATGTACCTCCTGTTATTAATGAGTTTACTGTATTTACAGTAAACATAAAATGTATCAAATGTAAAGAAAAAAATATGCCTCTCCAGACATAAATTATTATATGTTAACGAAATTATGGTGTTAAAAGGTTTTTACGAACTTTTTCTTAAAATATTGTGAGGGGTTGCTGATAATTTTTGATCCTTGATCACCAAATGCCTTCAGCAGAGACTTGCCAAATAGAGAAGTGAGATTCCAACGAGACCAAACAACAACCCTTTTTTCTCATCAACAGAGAGTCCAGATATCGTGCCTGGATCGCTATTCCGACAACATTGCAGGATTAGTAAATACCTCTTCTGAAGAGAATAACTTTTTAGAAATTGAGAAAACTCAGAGTGATCGCATTTATATGCACTTTGTAACGTTTGAATCCAGCGGACGGCTAGCTACCGCCCGCTGGAATGATTCATTAGGGCCTATGTTCTTTTACCGATTTCCTTTTAATCGATTGTGTGTTTTGCACAACATCTGACAGTTCTCGGCCTTTGTTGCGCCACCCTTGCTCCAAGCTGTTACATGGTCAGCGTCCATTTCACTAAAATCCCAAACCTTACTCTTATTAGCATCATGTCCAACGGCGCAATTCGGACAGTTTGATTCACCTTTCGATTCAGCTTTTTTAGTCTGAGATGCATAAAGGGATTTCTTTGTTGCGTCATCAAAAACTCGGATATCCAATAATTTCGTATCTGTTGAACCGCCAAGGATGTACTCAAAAATGCCTTTTTTGTTTTTGACATATAAATCACCGTAGAGTTCTTGCACTTCGTCTGACACCTTTTTAGGGTCATATGCTTTCTTATAATACTCTTCATATAGCCGTCCCCATTCCAACCCCTTCATCTCCTTCTCAACATCCCTGAACACACTCGACACCCAGTCGATTACGCTATTGAAGTAGGCTTTTAGCTCATTGATGTTGCCTTCGGTGCGATGGGTGCTCATGTAGTCGCCAATATCGCCTTTGCTCACCCAGTCCAGCGCCCGCTCCAGGAAGTCCTGCCGGTTTGCGCTGCCCCTGATGTACGCGCTCCATTTTTGGATGTTCGCGTTCTGGCTGTTGCTGAACTCGGCCTTGGCAAGCGTCACGAACGGCCCTGAGTAGATGGCGTTTAAGAGCTCTTGGGGGTTGAGAGGCACACCTGCGATGTTGACAGTCTCAAACCATTGCTTGATCTCGGTCTCCGTTCCCTCGCACTCGTAGATCAGCAATTTCGATTCCCGAATTTTAGCTTTTTGGTCGGCGGCCAAGCTGTCGAAGTTCTTCGGATTGCCGTTATCCATGATCGCGAACTTGTTCGTAACGAACCGTCCGATACTGGTGATGCGCTGCTGACCGTCCAGCACCTCGAACTTGTCCTCCGTGACTTTGTTGAAGTAGATCAGTCCGAGCGGATACCCCTTGAGCAGCGAGTGGATCACCGCCACCTCCCTCTTTCCGCCGCCATCCGCATAGATGTAATTTCGCTGGTACTCTGGCTGAATGGTGAGCTTTCCGCCCAACCCGTACAGCCCCTTTCCCTCCAATTGGTTGTACACAAAGCCGTCGCAGACGTCGGCGACGGTGATGTTAGTTCGCAACGTGGTATTCAATTTTTTGTCCCTCCTGCGTGTTGGGGTGTTGGGCGCGACGGCGGTGGCGAATCAGAATGCGTTTGAAAATGACGCGCGGCTGAGGTTCTAGCAGGCCGAGCATCCGCATACCCGGACTGTAGTGTCCAGTACCTCCACGAGCACGATATGCGCTGATGAACTCCAGACCGAGGGCGCGGACTCCGATCTCGCGCATCATGGTTCCGTCGTCGCTGTTTCCGACAATCTCAAACTGGTCGGGGTTGTACTTGTCGAGGAAAGAGATAGGGACGCCCATGAGACCGTCGTGGTCGCTGGGAATCGCATCGCTGAACGGCACTTCAATGGCGTCGAAGTTGTAATATCTGTCGTAGTTCGCTTTGCCCTTTAGCTGCTTATGCCTACTGAACCGCAAGTTGTCCGCCATGGTCATGCACTCCAGCGGCTCGTGACGGCGTCCATGATCCAGGTTTGTGTACCAGCGGACGCCCTTGACGCGGATGTATTTGACGCCATTATCATCGACGCGCCAACCGGCCGCCTTAAGCGGGTAATGGTCAGGAACGCGGAACTCGCGGTCACCGCTGTGGATCGTGGGGCCCAGCCACAACTTGTTGTCCTTGATCAGCGGGAAGATATCTAAATAAGTGATCGCCTGCACGTTGCCGATGATCAGGAACTTCTTCTTGTGCTCCATAAGCTGGAAAACATACTCTTTGAAGAGAGAGAAGGGCGGGTTGGTAACCACAATATCCGCCTGCTTGAGCAACTCGACGCATTCAGTGCTGCGAAAATCGCCGCCTTCCGCGAGGCGTGTGCGGGTGTGTGGGTTCCGCTCCAGGAAAAGCTTGACGTCTTCGATGCTGGTCGCGCCGTCTCCGTCGAGATCCGTCACTTCCTCGATCTCCACGGAGATCGCCTTGGGCTTTTGGCGCTTGCCATTGCCTTCGTCGTACTCAAAGAGCTTGAGTTGTGCGCCGGCGATGGGGGAGCCATCATAGCTGGTGGTGACGAGCTTTTTCAGCCCGAGCCTGTTGAAGTTGGCGGCAAAGAATTTGAAGAAGTTGCTTTCGAATGGGTCGTCGCAGTTACAATAGACAACCTTGTTGCGGAAGGTGTCCTCGTCGAACTCAAGATAGGACTCGACCTCTTTCTGGATGTCGATGTACTGGGTGTAAAACTCGTCCTGTTTGGCCGCCTTCGCGACGCCGAGCCCTTGATTCATCGGCTTGCTTTTCGCCTTTGCCATAGCCTTAGCTTCCTCCACCAAGATTCGCCGAACAAATACTATACATTAAAAAAGCTTGTATATGAACTATTAGCCTTGCAAATGTAGAAACATAACAACAAGTTTATATACCTTCCAATATATTGTTTAATATTATATCATCATTAGGAAAAAAGAAAAGTCGAATATGTTTTACGAAATGCGTAATTACTGTATATGCCATGCCAGAAGTATGAATTTGCTCCAACTGAACATATCTTCCCAAGATCATAATAAGGCAAAGTTGAGGGGAAACTGAATATATCTAAAGGATTAACAAGAGATTTCAGCCCATTGACCTGATAAACAATTTTCCTTTTTTGAACAGATCGAATTTCTTCGGCCCCAGGACTTCACGAACCCATTCAGGATCTTTCTCTAACATGTGCTTCATCCATTGCTGGTATGATCCGGTGAATCTTTCATATTGATCAGACCCCGTTACCGCTGGCCGACTTCCAAGATCAGATGGCTTGTACTTACCGACCTGTTTGAAAACGGGGCTATATGTGCAACGACACCGCCAGTGCCGAGGAACAGACGGACGATCCTCATTCTTCTTGAAAACCGTTCCATCATACTGACCACACTCAAGGCAGGTTCTATCGTCGAGCGTAGCTATGTACCTCCAACCCTCCAGCAGATCACCAAAACCTTCCTGGATGGTTTGCTCTTTAGCAAAATTCGCTGCCGAGTGCTGAACAGTCCTAGCAAGGCCCTCTAGTGATTTGTATGACCCCTCGAATCCTTCCTCACGGAGCAGTTTCACCATGCCTGATGTGCTGAGCTTTTGAAGCATGGCCTGTCTGGATGCTTTGAGGATTCTATCCACTGAACTCTGTTCCAGCTTCTTCAGCCATTCGTTGACTGTGAGACCTTCTACTGTGGCTGTCCCGAACCATGCACGGACATATCGCTCGTCCAGGTGCTGAAAGGATACGTTCACTTTCAATGCTTTATTAATGATTTCAAAGGTTGCTTTGCTTGTGGAGGCAAAGGTTTCTTCCGTTGTCGCTCTGATTTTGTCTTCTTGTTTGTTTGAGACTTGAAGTAAAACTTTGGAGATTTCATTTCTTTGTGCCTCCAATACGGCCTTGCGTCTTGTTATCGTTGCCTCATCGAATTCCTTGCCCTTTAGAATTTCATCTTGAATTGTATTTAACTTGCCAATGATTGTGGCTCTGGCTGCATCAAGTTCCTTGATCATCTGAGAGGCGAGTTTGCGAGCTTCTTTTTCTATTTCATGTGAATATTTCAGGAAATCATCTTCCAATTTAATCCCTCTTAAAAGGAGGGGGGCAGGCCGATCCTGCCCCCTGGCTGTAACGCTTCGCACCTTGCGTTTAAGAAGCTTCGTTCCTGAATCAGGTGCTTAGGCATAAAATTAATTTTTCATCAGGTGTTCCTTACACCTCTTAGTCTGACTGCTGTTCTCAGATCAAATACGGTGAAACCGACGATCCATTCAACCAACGTCCTTAGCTTGATCCCGCCCGAATAAAGGCCAAGATCCTGTACATCAAGATCACCGCATTCAAGACCACATACGCCATCGGCTGGATCAAATCTGACTGCGTAAATTGAAGTGCAATCGCTATTTAATCCGTCGCTTGATGCTTCGTCAAAGTCAAGGATTTCATTTCCTGCCTCGTCCTTATCCAAGACCCTGATCGGAACTCCTGCATAGCCTGTGAGTTGTCTTCCGAAGGCGTCTGTCACGGTCTCAACGGCTGCCCCTGATGCTCTAACGAGAGAGCTGATTTTCCTTCGCGCCGTCTTGTTGCAGAAAATCACATCTGGACCGCCCTGAACAGTATCAATCAGTTCGTCAAGAGCGTCCAGCGTCAAGGAGGCTCCAGAAGCGCTCACATTAAGAAGCTGGTCTCCTGTGCATCGTGACTGCAATCCATCGAATTCACGAGGATCTGTGACAGTGTTTCCTTTGATGAACTTGCATGTAAATTTCAAGCTTGCTGATTTGACCTTCATGCTGTCATGTACTGATCTGATATTATTGATGTTTCCCTGAGTTTTGATCAAAGCTCTGTCCACATCGGATACACCACCCAGAATTGTAAGCGATTCAGTCACAGGATTTAGATTTCCGGTGCCCTCGTCGTAGTCCTCATTTATTCCACGAAAATCAGAGCGTGGCATTGTCTGCTCCCGGTTGAATTTATAGCTATCACTCGACACACCTATGAATGGCATTAGCTCAAGAACAGGCGAATTCCGTGCAAAGATTTCGATCACACCTTTACGGAGTGGGTCAGTACACAATTTACTTTTTTCAATCAATGTTAGCATTGTATTCTCCTATTGTTGCTGAAAAAAAAGAGCCCACGGAACAGGAGCTTGTGAAAACACTCCGTGAACCAATGGGCTCTTTGGCCTCTAGGCCGCTTTATCAGCGATTTTTAGTATTTCTGTTTACTTATAACCAAGCTTTATCATTTCAGAGGGATTCATCCCCTCTAGATCAACAGGAGGTTTACCTCCTGGTCGTTTGGTGTCTGGTCCATTGTCAGACGGTTTGCCGAACAATCCTTTTTTGATCGCATTCCTGATCCACCGTACCTTCTCCCCCGGAGAAGCATCAGGAACTAGATCTCTAAATTCCTCTGGAACGTCCTGGATGAGTTCTTCCGCCACCGTTTTGAGTGCATCTTCTGCACTCTTTTTTTGTTTCAAAACTTCATCCAACCTGCTTTTTGGAATCATATGTTCTGGCTTCTTCTCCCCTGTATCGCCGGAGTTTGCGATTCCGTCTGTGTCCTGATCTTCAACACCTTCATTATCTGCCGTCAGATCATTTTCCGGTTTTACGTCATGGAGGACGTTGTCATCTGTAAGCATTGATTTCTATCCTTTCGTTCAATATTTTTTCTTCCTCTCTAAGCTGTAGGAGGAAGGCTATTGCATCATCTCTTGTTTTCAGGTCTGGATTCTTCTGCATCACTACATCCACAGCACTGATCACGCCCATTTCCATGAGTTTATCCCAGGTCTCGGCCTGTTCTTTCATTGAGGTCTGAGGTTTCGGATCGTAGAAATCCAAGCTAATTTCGCATTTCTCAGATAGCTTCCTTCCTGGATTGTGAGTGTTCCATACCGTGCGGAACATGGAAAAAAGCTGTTCCTCATAATGCCTGAACCTTTCCACATCATCCCTTCGGAGCTCTTCCAATTCACGGTTTGATATGATCTTTGAAATGCCGGATTCCTCAGACGGATCTGTGGTGAGAGACGAAGCGGACAGGCCATTGCTTATTGCTACCTGTTTCAGGACGAACTCGATAGCTTCTATGATTTCTGTGATCGGTGCGTTCGTCTTTGCAAAACCCATATCTCCTTCAACAGGTAGTGCCGTGACTGATCCAGGCCCCAAATGGATCTCGGTTTGTCCAGTCAAGCCCTTAACATAGGCAGCACCAAATCCCTGTTGCCTCAGCACATACAAAAGATCGGTGAGCCGTTCGTTCAGTGCTTCCTGTGCAACAACCAAATCATCTCCACCAGGAAGCCAAAACTCTGAGGTCGGCTGGTAATCCCACACCGGAACAAACGGAAGGATCAGATATGGATTCTGCTCCGTGCTGATCGTGCTACCTCTGTAGTTCAGTATCTTGACTTCATCCTGTGTCCATAGGCTGTATGTTATTTCTTCGTGCTTGTTACTTGATGGATAGTGCGTGATCATCATACTGATGAGGTCTTCTGGAACATCGCCGTATTCCACGTCCAAGATGTCAGGCGTGAGAATGTCGAGATCCATCTTCCCCTTGCGCCATACAGGACGGAGAACCACGGTTTTGAGGATCTTTGCATACCGGCTCGCTGTTTTCATTTTTGTAGTGACGGAGGCGGAAGAGTAAATTTCCGCGAAAATCTTCTCATCCCCGACCCCACCTCCGGTCACTTCTCGTGTAGGAGCTTGCAGGTATACCTGCGCAAGATTGTTCACCACTTTGCGGATGAGATTGATGAAGAGCGGTGTCATGTTTTCTGGTTTGGAGTAAAAATTCTTGAGACGTTCTTCTAGGTAGGAAATTTGATCATCATGGTAAAAGCAAAGACGCTTCAAGGCCTCAGCTTTTCTCGTCTGATTTGCCTGAATTTGAGACTCTTTAAAGGCCTTTTCAATGGTACTATATGCCAAACTGTTCCAGAGCATCATATCTCCTTGCTAAATTCGGGCTCTGGAACCTTATGAACGACAAAACCCGGAACGATTTCTCATTCCGGGCTCGATGTCTCCTTCAAAAGGAGGGGCCTCTCGAATTATGTTTTATATAACATAATAAAGACAGCTTGTAAAGTGTTTTTTATCGTATCCAGCTTGGCGTTGCAAGAGAGCATCCACGATGGTTGAGGTAAACGAAGGCATGACATTTTGGACACTTTACCTGTACCCATCCACTTTGCAGAAAATAGCTCTTGCCTAGGAGTTTGTTGCAGTGAGGACAGCGTCTCTCTATTAGGGCTTCTTCGTCATACATCCGGCATCACCTCACAAAAGTTGATATTGCACAAGGCCACGGTTTCGCACATATCGGCTGTAAAACTCCTGGATGCTGTCCTCCGCATCCATTGCGAGCTGTTTATATGCACAATACATCGCCACCACCTCATGATACGCAGGACAGGTCGAGGCACAATGCATAACCATGTTTCCACCCATCAAAAAACAGAGTGCTCGTTTCACGGCCTGCTTTTGGCCACAAACGATACTTGACAGGCTGTATATCTCAGGTATCCAGTTCCTCAGTGAGTATATGGCCCAATTCAGACTGTAAACAGTATCATCATGGAATTTCTGTGATGAATGACCAAATTGATAATCTCCTGAGAAACCGGATCTCCTTTTGTAAACGAACGTTGCCATTTCTTTTGTCAGTTCCGTGCAGTTCTTTGGTATGTGGAGTCTTCCTTCCCTGGCTATCCGGTGTAATTCAGGAAATGAGGCGTTCTGTGCTGTACTCGTAGCCGTGATCAGTTCCGTTTCTATGCCTTGCTCCACTAGGTACGGCAACAGGTCAACCGTTTCATAATTTTCAAGCGCCGCATGATCCAGGTGGTATCTTTCGTGATCCTCCAGGATCGAACTTTTGATGTGGCGTGATGAATTAACGATAAAGCGCACCTGGTTGAGAATATAGAATTCAGGTTCCCTGGTTGCTGGATCAGCAATTTTGAGTATTGTCGTCCACACAGATCGATCACTGTCCGGTCCAGCCAGGAGGTTCTTGGCTCTGTCCAGGCCTCCACCTATTTTGTACTCTCGTCCATTGGTAAGATTTTGAATGTCCTGCACTGGCATCTGATACTTGCCAGTGCACCTCTCTATCACAATCGGATAAAATAGTTGATTGATAAGGTTTGTTCGCTTTCCAAGAATATCTCGGTCAAACTCAGCAGGTAAGAGCGTTTTCTGTAGGCGTTTAGCCCGTTTTCTGTCTATCCATTGTGGAGCTTTCTGTGTGTATTCATCGAAGTCAACATACTCAATCCTCTGACAGAACATGGATTCGTCTTCCTTGGCCTGTTGTTCCAGTTCGTGTACCACACCTCCTACCTCGTCCACATTGGAGTCAATCAATACAAGGCTGTCCTCCGAATCCAGGAGGGACGCTTGCAGAGCGTTAAATACGCTTGGATCGTTCGTGGCGTGTAAGTCACTGACCCACAGGAGATTGAGCCTGTCACCAAATGACGTCTGTAGTGTGGTCCCTGAACGGAGGATCGTGTTTCCCCATGATTGCTTCCGTATCGAATCAAGCCGCATGTCCTTATCAAGATCGATCCTGCTTTTGAGTTCCGATGTGTGCCTGATGATATTCTCTATCAGCCTGAATTGTGTTCGGTTGCTGTGTGCGTCTGTATTTCCGAGCAAGGCGATTGTATAGTTTCTTCTGGCCGTGAACATGAACAGCGCTATCAACGCCATGAGCGTGCTCTTGCCATGTCTCCGTGGCTGTATGCTCAAGACAAGGTTATGCTTCAGGAGTTCTCCATCCGTTGCAAATACCTGACTGATCAATACTTTCTGGTCCTCGGTAGGTTGAAAAACCTCATAGACTCTTTTTCTAGTCAGTATTCGTGGTTGAATATCTTCCAACCATGCGTAAAAGCATTCCTCGTTGTTGCCTTGCCATCGGTCTGACTTGCGTGGAGGTCGAGGTGCTCCCTCCTGGAATCCAGACTTCTTTTTTCGCTCCTGTTTGGTGGTAGATTCTATGTTAAAATTGTGTTCGATTTTGGCCCTGTTTTTGGTCATTCTCCGTGCCATATCTTTGTTCCTTTCGTGTTCAATATTGCTTTTATTGCTTTATAACCTATTGTAATCATTCATTTATGCATTAAACAAATTAATGTTTATTTAATTCCTGCCCTTTTTATCCAATCTGAGTAGCAAAATGGACGAATACACATAATAAACAGGCACTTTTTATTAATTTCTTTAAAATAGATACGTAACAATATAATATTAAACATTGTTTTAATTCCCCCTGTCATTTCCTCCATACTTTGTATTGATCAGCAAGTTCCCGTATTCTTCCTGTTTTCATTGCCTGTACCAATATCTCTTCCGGTACTAGACAGGCTGTACAGTTTTCTTTACTCATCCTTACCTTGAACACGGTCTCGCATATCGTTTCCATCTCCTCGGTTTTACCTTCGTCCAGGTAAATAATTACCGGTCTGTCCATCCCTTTATCCCCCTACGGAACTATTTCTTTTATTTATTTGGCCCGGAAACATCCATTCTGGATTCATCCCAGGACTTTCTATTTTCATTTTCTTTTTCATTTTCTTTATTCTTCCTGTCTATCTTTTGAATAGATAGGATTGTAAGGACTTCCGTTAGGAAGTCCTCTATACCTATCCTTGGAAGAAAATTTTATATTTGTTGAACTTGTTTCAACAAAATTTTCTGGAAAGGATAGGTACTTTATATGTATTGTTTTTAAATAAGGTTTGTTATTGTCTCGATAAAAAAACATCGCTGAAAATGACAAAATGTATAATAATAACATTAAGTTATGCCTATATTGGAATAATCCAAAAGTGTTTTTGCTAGCTTGCAAACCCACTGTTTACGTGTGACAAAAACAGTTTTTAAAGAATTGCAAAAACACTTCTGTTTTTGCAAATCATTCCTAGTAAAGAGTCTTTCACTCATTTTAGTCCTCTTTTTTTAGAGAATATCCACGAAGCTGATTCTTCATTGATGTTTTCAAGAATGGTTGAGTCATCCAGTTGATCCCGGTTTCTGATTTTATTGTACGTGTATAATATCCGATGGCAAGGATTGTCTGTCCTGTTGCTCCTCTTTTCCGGAACCTCTTCAATGCGCCGATGTTGGACAAGGCTTTCAGATGTAGACGGATGGTTGTTTTGCCGACCCCTGTCTTCTGCTGAATGAGATCGTGGTCGATTTCCTTAAGGAAGCAATATGTCCAATTATTAATGGTCTTCTTGCCGTTCTTGTCCTTGCTCTTATTCTCATATTCCCCGAGACCGTACTCTTCTGCCAGTCTCATTGATCGGTCACGTCCCATGCGGCAGTTCTCCCAAAGGTAGTTCATTATTTTGATCATTGCTTGAAATACCTTGTCATTTTTCAAGCGATCACTAATAATTTTGTCTTTCTCCATCCATAGTGCCTTCTTCGGCCACTTGTCTTTGTTCTCTTTTTTGCTTTCATTCTTTTTGATGTGAGACCTGAGATGTTCGTTGATTGCTTTTTCCGTTTTCCTGCGGACGTGATATTGTATTGTTTTGCGTAATTGATTGAGTCGTTGTCTCTCCGCCATTGTGAGAGATTCTGGTTCCTCTGGTTCAAAAACGCCATTTTCCTCGAAAGCTCTCTGTACAAGATCTTCTTGTATATTTTCCAGATCATAAAGAATCTCTGCTGTGTAATTTTTGTAATCGAACTCATGTTTTTTTCCCATACTGATGATCCTCCCTGCTTTCTGTTTTCCCTGCTGATTTAGAAACATGGCGGGCAATGTGCATGCAGGGAGGTATGCACGTTTTCGGATGGCCTATCCTAGCCCGCCAATATCTGAACGGCCTGTTTAGCACCGTTGCTATTGAAAAAAATACCCAGGACATGCGTGCCTGGAGGAACACGCTCCGAAACGCTTCGGTGTCCTGGGCGATTGAAAATAGAAGCTTCATTTTTTGGTGAAGTTTCATGGAGTGTTATGCAACCTTTTTCCTATCAATAAATCCTGTTATTTCAAATGGATATGAAGTAACACTAGATTTATTTGCTAAACGCAATGCATATTACGGCCAGTGTGTTTATTAATGACGATGAGTCCGGCCTTCATCATGATTTTACACTGTGGCTTGAAAAACTGGCCCCCCATGATCCTGTATCCCAATACCATCACAATGTCGGCGAAGACAACGCCGACGGTCATATGAAACGGCAAATTATGGGCAGAGATGTAATTGTTGCCGTCACAAACGGCAAGCTTGATTTCGGGCCGTGGGAACAGATCTTTTATGGAGAATTCGACGGAAGACGCAGAAAACGCGTTCTGATCAAGATAATCGGAGAATAGACCCTGTATAGTTCGATATGATCGAGTTGTTGAAGCAAAACAAAATTCACTATTTTCCAATAAGTAGACAAGTATCAAACGAGCAGGTATAATCGCCCGACAAATGCTGGTTCGAAGATATATCCTTTACAGTGTGGTAAAAGCTTTTCTTGCAGCCTTAGCAGTACTCTACAGTGTTATGGTAATAGTTGAATGGATTAGTATGGGTCAGTTTATAACTGTTAAAGATGCAGATCTGCTCGTGCTGGCTATGCTTCCCATAGCAGTATTCGTAATTCCCATGGCCCTGCTTTTCAGTGTGCTGTTTGTTCTGGAGCGATTGTCATCCGAATCAGAGATTATCGCCATGACGGCATGTGGAATAAAGCATGGTACCTTATTTATGCCAATTTTCTGGTTTTCGGTTTTCTGCATGGTCATCCAGATATTCATATCCGGTTATTTCGGTCCACTTTCAATGCAGACAATTAAGAATCGACTTCTTGAGAAGGCACCACAAAAGATATATTCATTTATCCAGGAGCGGAAGTTTGACAACACTTTCAAGAATATCGTCTTTTATGTAGAATCGGTTGATTTGGTCAATAAGGAATTGCACAGCGTATTCATTGAGACGAGAGGCAGAGATGCATACGTTGTAACAGCACAAAACGGTTTTCTGGATGTGACCTCGAGCGGTATCATGATGCGGTTGTCAAATGGAAGTGTTTTTATGCAAAAAGACAATGTGTTGAGGTCAGTTAGCTTTGATGAGTATGTTTTCGGTCTTGAAGCCAATTTCGGTCGGGAATTGGATATCAGTACGTATGAAACAGCCACTCAACCTCAACTTTTAGCAATGATTAAGAAGAAACCTGAGCCAAAGTTTATCAAGGAATTTCACAACCGATTTTCATTTCCAATCCTGAATCTGATACTTGGATTGGTCGGAATAACCTTTGGGGTACAGAGACCGAGGACGCCAAAATTTACTGGATTTGTTATCGGAGTCGGAACGATAGTATGCTATTATCTTGTTTTTATTTTTTCTTCCCGCCTGGTTAAAGGTGAAGTGATTGGCCCGGTGCTTGGAGCGTGGATTCCCAATGCAGTGTTTTCTTGCGCGCTTGCCGGAATTTGGCTATGGCGAAAGTCAGTGCCCCGTGAAGGAGGATAAGTAAAACGAGAACTCTTGATCGCTATATATTTTTTAAAGCGCTTTTCGTATGGCTGACTTCACTTGCTTGCTTGGTGATGCTTATAATGTTGTCAAGATTATTTGGGGATGTTTCCATGTTCGTAGAGCATAATACTGATTTGCGCACAATAGTAACTTACATGCTGTATTCTGTTCCACAGATGATTTACTGGGTACTGCCTTTTACCGTATGCCTGGGGATTATAACAACACAGGCATCATTTTCCAGACATGTTGAAACTATTGCCATGCAGGCAAGCTCTGTGCCGGTTTACAGGATCTACCTGCCATATATTATGGTTGGAGTTGTGGCAACGGTGTTCATGATCTTTCTATCGTTTTATCTTTATCCAGTGGCACAGAAAAATGCCGATACGATCGAGGATGTCTACATTAGAAACAGAGATGTCAAGGGATCGTTTTCAGTTACAGGGGGGAGATTCAAGGTTGGTGATAGCATTTATATAGTCAAGCACCTTGATATCCAGGCTGGAATAATGCACAACGTTATCTGTTATCAGATGCGCTCAGGGAAACTGCACCGGATCGTCAAGGCCGAACAGGCACGCTGGAATGGTGTATACTGGTTCGCTCAAGATATGCAGGTTATCGAATTACAGGATAATGGCATATCAATTGATAACAATTCCGAGGTATTGCAGCTGAGGAAAGCTCCTGAAGAGCTGGTTATGGCTCAGCCCCGACCGGATGTGCTTACGCTTGATGAACTTAGGATATATTTACAAGAATTACAGAATGATGGAATCCGTTCCCGTTCAATTGAAACTGTTTTTCATGGCAGAATTAGCTTTGCATTCGCACCGTTTATCATGACCTTGCTTGTGTTGCCATTTGGCATGAGATTTCCCCGAACAGGGGGGATCGCCCGGGGAATCGCACTTGGGCTTATGCTCGGCCTCATATATTGGGCATTGCATTCTGCAATGACAAATATCGGTTCTTCCGGGACAATATCTCCCGTGATTGCTTCATGGTTGGCAAACACAGTTTCTTTGTGCGCCGGGGCAAGTTTTATCTATCTGAAAAGAGGAACATATGGCTGATGTCGCAATAATAGGAGCTGGACCAGCCGGTATATTTGCTGCGTTGGAACTTGTCAGGCAGAAACCCGGTTTGGATATTGTTATTATTGAGAAGGGCAAAGATATCTATGAACGAAGCAGGTCGGCAAATGAAATGCTTATCGGATGGGGAGGGGCTGGAGCCTACAGCGACGGAAAACTGACTATATCGAGCGAAGTGGGCGGGCAGCTGGCTAGTGTTATATCCGAAGAGAGGCTTATGGATCTTCTGGATACTGTAGACGACATGTATAGAGAATACGCAGCTCCTGATCAGATCTTTTCCGTTGAAGGCGATGATGCGGCTTGGATTTCAGCAAAAGCGCGTCTTGCAGGGATGATATATTTGCCCACCAAGGTGCGCCATATAGGTACCGAGAACTGCTATACTGTTTTGAAGAATATGCGCGATGATCTGGATGGTAAAATAACAATCAAGTGCGAGGTTGAAGCCAAAACCATACTTCATAACGGTCAGAGAGTCGAGGGTGTCGTTTTGGATGACGGGGCTATCATAGATGCCGGGTATGTGATCGTGGCACCTGGCAGGGCAGGTTCAGCCTGGATGGCGAATGAGGCAAAAAAAATCGGCCTTGATGCTTGGCCGAACCCTGTCGATCTCGGAGTGAGGGTCGAACTGCCGGCTGTAACTTTTGAAAAGCTGACGAACATTGCCTATGAAACCAAGTTTATCTATTACTCAAAAACATTTGATGATAAAGTCAGAACATTCTGTATGAATCCATATGGTGAGGTTGTGCAGGAATCGGTGGATGATCTCCTAACGGTAAATGGGCATTCGTGGAAAAACAAACATACCGAAAATACCAACTTTGCAATCCTGGTCAGCGCTAATTTTACCCAGCCTTTTGATGATCCTATAGGATACGGCAAATCTGTCGCTTCCATGGCCAATATGCTGGGCAAAGGAGTGATCATTCAACGTCTGGGAGATCTGTTGAAAGGCAGAAGAACGACCGATTCCAGGCTGCAGCGCTGCTCAACGCGACCGACACTGAAAACAGCAATTCCAGGAGATTTGAGCTACTGTATTCCCTACAGAATACTGACTGATATCGTAGAAATGCTGGAGTGCCTAGATCATATTGCCCCGGGAGTTAATTCCGATCATACCCTGTTATATGGAATAGAAGTAAAATTTTATTCGCATCGAATCCAGCTTGACTCTGAGCTGTGCACACAAATGAGCGGACTGTATGTGATCGGCGATGGAGCCGGTATAACCAGAGGTTTGATGCAGGCAAGCTGTTCAGGGATTCTTGCAGCACAATCAATAATTAGCCAGTGCTCTTAACTCTGGAATATAAGCTGCTGTCTGTAATTGCCAATGATAGACGGCGGTCGTTTTCGAACAAACTAAGGATCTGTTTTTACTAGTCTGCAAATGTTGCTAAGAGACTGATTAACTGCTGATTCAACCATTTTTTACTTGATCATAAAACTCTATTTATACTATCGAATCAGGTAGTATACTGCTTGAGTCTAATTGTATTTTTAGACGGGGTAAAAAGGAGACTGAAATGGCGAAAAAGTACGTGTATTTATTTGGCGGCAGGACAACCACGGCGGAAGGAAATGCTGAAATGAAAGCTCTTCTGGGAGGGAAGGGCGCAAACCTGGCGGAAATGACCAATCTGGGCATACCAGTACCACCTGGATTTACGATCTCCACTGAGATGTGTACAACATATTTCGAAACCAAGGGGCTGCCTAAAGATTTAAAACAGCAGGTGAAAGAATCCATTGCAAAGGTTGAAAAAATTATGGGGTTAGGGTTTGGTGATCCAGAAGCCCCCCTGCTGTTTTCAGTTCGATCAGGGGCGCGGGCTTCCATGCCGGGCATGATGGATACAGTATTGAATCTGGGTATTAATGATGAAACCGTTCACGGACTGATAAAATTCAGTGGCAATGAACGTTTTGCATATGACTGCTACCGACGTTTTATCCAGATGTACTCGGATGTTGTGATGGAAGCGGATTCCCAGGCCCTTGAAGAAGCTCTTGATCAAATGAAGGAAAGCAATGGGGTCAAGCTTGATACAGAGCTCAATGCCGATGATCTCAAGAAATTGGTTCAGATATTCAAAGAGAAGGTTAAGCAGCTGACAGGGCGGCAGATTCCGGATGATCCCATGGAACAGCTATGGGGAGCAATTGAGGCGGTATTCAAATCCTGGAACACACCCCGCGCAATAAAGTATCGTCAACTCAACAGTATCCCTGATGAGTGGGGCACTGCTGTGAATGTGCAGGCCATGGTATTTGGTAATATGGGTGAAAACTCAGCCACTGGCGTCGCCTTTACCAGGGATCCTGCAACAGGCGAAAACATTTTTTATGGCGAACATCTTAGAAACGCTCAGGGAGAGGATGTGGTGGCCGGCATACGTACACCGATGCCGATTAATATTCAGGGAAAACATGACGCAACCCAGATCTCACTCGAAGAGACATTTCCGGAACAATACAAACAGTTGGAAAATATTTACCTGACGCTGGAAAAGCATTACAAGGATATGCAGGATATTGAATTTACAATTCAGGAAGGAATTTTGTGGATGCTGCAGACCAGAACCGGCAAACGTACTGCCGCCGCTGCTGTCAGTATAGCTATGGACATGGTGAATGAAGGCCTGATCACCAAAGAAGAGGCAGTGTTGAGGATTGATCCGGCCCAGATTGACCAGCTTCTCCATCCCCAGATCGATCCGGATGCGGACAAAGACGTGATCGGCAAAGGTTTGCCTGCCTCGCCCGGGGCTGCCGTGGGCAAGGTGGTCTTTTCAGCAGAGGATGCAGAACATGAGACTGAAAAGGGCGAAAAGATTGTTCTGGTCCGCGTTGAGACATCACCCGAGGACATTCACGGTATGAATGTAGCCGAAGGCGTGCTTACCGCACGAGGAGGTATGACTTCGCATGCTGCGGTTGTTGCGCGAGGTATGGGAAAGTGCTGTGTCGCAGGCTGTCAGGATCTTCAAGTGGACTACAAAGCAAACACATGTACGTTGGGCGGAAGGACCATTAAAAAAGGTGAGTATATAACCCTGGATGGATCCACAGGTGAAGTCATCGCAGGGCAATGCAAGACAGCTGAACCAGCTCTTTCGGGTGCATTCGGGATCATCATGGAATGGGCCGATGAATTCAGAAAATTAAATGTCCGTACCAATGCCGATACACCCAATGATGCCAAGACAGCCCGCAATTTTGGAGCTGAGGGCATCGGGTTGTGTCGTACCGAGCATATGTTTTTTGAAGGAAATCGGATCCTGGCAGTACGCGAAATGATCCTGGCAGAGGATGAGGCTGGCAGAAGGAGTGCGCTGGATAAGATTAAACCCATGCAGAGGGGAGATTTCGAGGGCATTTTCAAGGAAATGGACGGTTTGCCGGTTACAATCAGACTGCTTGATCCTCCGCTGCATGAATTTTTGCCTCAGACCGAAGAAGAACTGCAAGAGGTTGCACAGAGTCTGAATGCTTCCCTTGATGAATTGCGGAAAAAACAGAATTCCCTGCATGAAGCCAATCCAATGCTTGGCCACCGGGGATGCAGATTGGGCATCAGCTTTCCGGAGATTTATGAGATGCAGGTTCGGGCCATTATGGAAGCAGCCTGTGAAGCAAGCAAACAAGGTGTCGATGTAAAACCGGAGATCATGATTCCCCTCGTGGGTCATGTGAAGGAGCTGGAAGTGCTCAGGAATATGACCGTCAAGGTTGCCAAAGAGGTTATGCAATCCAGCGGTGTCAACCTGAAGTACATGGTAGGAACAATGATAGAACTGCCCAGGGCGGCCCTCACAGCAGACGAAATTGCACAGCAGGCCGAGTTTTTCTCGTTCGGAACCAATGATCTGACTCAGACGACTTTTGGTTTGTCCAGGGATGACGCTGGAAAGTTTCTGCCGGATTATGTCAAGAAAAAAATTCTACCAAATGATCCCTTCATGGCTTTGGATCAGACCGGTGTAGGAGAACTGGTGCGTATGGGAGTGGAAAAGGGCAGACAAACCCGAAATGATTTAAAGGTTGGTATATGCGGCGAGCACGGCGGTGAACCGTCATCGATAGATTTTTGCCACAGGGTCGGCTTGAATTATGTCAGCTGTTCACCATACCGGGTACCTATTGCCAGGCTGGCGGCTGCCCAGGCAGCACTAGCAAATAAACAGTGATTATCAGTTTTGAAGGTGGCGAAGGGGTCGGCAAGACTACCCAGGTACGCCATCTTTGTGCTCACATTGAACAGCTTGGGCTGCCCTGGCTCTCATTCAGAGAGCCGGGTGGCTCAGAACTTTTCGAAAAAATACGTAATATTTTTCTCCACCAGCAGCTTGACCCGATGAGTGAGCTGCTCTTGATCCTGGCCGGGCGAAGAGAAAATATTTGTGAAATAATTGAACCGGCAATGGAAGAAAACAAGATCATAGTGATTGATCGTTTTATAGATTCAACCCTCGTGTATCAGGGAATAGTGGGAGGGCTGGGACTTGAGATGGTAGATGAAATAATGATCGCTACCAGAACATATCTTGAGCCGGATCTCACTTTTGTATTAGATATGGATGCTTCTGATGCATTATCCCGGATAACACCGCGAGACAGGTTCGAACAGAGAGATCTGCAATATCATCTTCGGATACGAGATGCCTTTATGCGTATCGCAACTCGAGACAGACACCATCTCCTTGATGCTGCCCGTGGTGAAGGGGTCATTGGCCAAGATGTTGGCTGTATCGTGAATGAACTGTTAATGAAAGACAGAGAATAAGGGATAGAATCGTGTAATCTGAAAGAACTGGTGGGCTTTGATTTCGAAACGAAGTTGGCCCACGCGACAATGCGTGCAGGTAAGGATTATTTGTCTCGTTGGTAATGTCCGCTTTTTCCACCTGATTTTTCGATCAGGCAGATGCCTTCGATACACATGCCCTTATCAATGGCTTTGCACATGTCATAGATGGTAAGCAGGGCTATACTAACCGCATGTATTGCCTCCATCTCTACTCCGGTCTTGCCGGATACCTTTACTTCTGATAGGGCCTCGATAGAAAAATTCGAGGGATCGGGGCAAAAGTCAATAGAGATTTGTTCTATTGGCAAGGGATGGCACAGTGGAATCGTGGAGGAAGTATTTTTAGCAGCCATGATTCCCGCAATTTTTGCTGTTGCCAGAACATTTCCCTTCTTGAGCGAGTGATTCATAATTGCTTCGAAGGCTTCCTGTGACATGTGGATACAGCCACGGGCACGGGCTACCCGGGAGGTGATATTTTTACCACCCACATCGACCATGGTTACGTTTCCGTTTTTATCGACATGAGTTAATCCCATGATATGCCCGGTTACTCTTTATCGGATTTTTCAGGGGAACTTACTTTCGAATCCGCGCCGGAATCTTTGGAAGGGGCAGGTAAGTTTTTCTCTATTTTGGATGATTCTTTTTCTCCCTTGGAAGAATCAGGAATGTTTTTACGGGCATAATCTGTCAGGTACCAGCCGGACCCTTTAAGCTGAAACGAAGTATGCGAGACCAGCTTTCTTACCGGCCCCCCGCACTTGGGGCAGTTTGAAATCAGAGAGTCACTGAATTTCTGTAACTTTTCAAATTGGTGATCGCATTGCAGGCATTTATATTCATAGATAGGCATTGAAACTCCCTTCTTGTTCAACAATTGTCGTGAAGCTATATAGTTGCGGGGGTACCATCTTGTCAAGCAGCTTAAGTACATTTTGCATACCGGATATAGGATGTTTCGCCATCAACAGTCTGGTCAGGCTATCAACGAAGACTTCCTCATTTTCATTAACATGATTGAAATCTGCTTGGCCGGTTGAAAATCGGTGCATATGAAGCAGTTCATGGGTCAGGATGTATATCATAAAGGTCAGCGTATCGATATCCCTGTTTGCCCCCAAGAAGTCGATGATTGTATCATCCTGCAAACAGATTCGGTAATAATGCCGGATGCTTGATTTAGGAGATTCTACCTGCATTAGTTGGGCGAAGACGCCTTCTAGCCGTTCTTGTACATCGAGTTCATCAATGGTTTTGATATCGTAGAGGTCTGAACCTTTCCAGCTCAAGCCTTTATCCACGATATGTTCGGCTAAGTTGGAGCCATAGAATATGAAACTTTTATTGATATGCTGCACTTGGCCCATTGATATATGGTAGTTACTTTTATGATAAAAATCAAGCCTGTCAAATCTATTTGTCTACCGAATCTGAGATATATTTGAGTTATAATTCATCGTATTGACTAAGATGATTAAATTTGTTAAATAATTTATGTCCCTAACGCGGATTCAAGGGAACCCGGTGAAAATCCGGGACGGGGCCCGCCGCTGTGAACGAGGACAAGGATCAATTAACACCACTGCGCAAGCGGGAAGGTGAGATCCTTGGTGGATTCGTGAGTCAGAAGACCTATCCGCGGGAGAAAGGTTTCATTTGCGGGTTCAGGATGGAAGTACTTCAAGGGGTACTAAATAATAAGGAGCTCTACCCCGGATGAAGAACGTAATTTTAACAATTTGTTTTCTGTTGACCTTTGTGTTTTTTGCTTTTCCCCTCTATTCAGACACCATATATGTCATAGCTACTCCCATTAATGATGATGTTCATGGAACAGTGTTGGAAAAAGCAACGACATCTTTTTCTGAAATAGTCCGAACTGATACGTATTCATCTGGATTGATACGTACAACAGAGGCCTTGAAAAGGGCCTCCAGTATTGAATTGCCTGATTATGGTGGAGCCGTTGCTTCTCCCGTATCTTTACGGGGTTCAAATTTTCAGCAAACACTCATTCTCCTGGATGGAATGAGATTGAATTCAGCAGTTGGCGACATAACAGATGTATCCGTATTCCCGATCTCAACAGTCCATCAGATTGAGGTCATAAAAGGCAGCAACAGTGCATCTTTTGGTCCTTCTGCAATGGGCGGCGTGATAAATATCGTTACAAAAAGTCCTAGTTATGAAAATGGCGTTGATTTTACCTCTGCGTATGGGAGCTATGGAAGCAGCCTCTACAGTGCTACTCTAAATACATCCATTCAGGATTGTGGTTTAATGGCGAGTCTGTCAAAATTACACGAGGATAATGATTTTTACTATGAGAAGGATGACGGCACATCAGCAAAGCGGGAGAATAACAAGGTAGACAATGTCTCGGGTCTGACAAAGATCTGGTTTGACTGCGCAGGATGGGATACGTCTGTGTTGTTAAATCATTTCGAGCAGACCAAAGGATCTCCTGGCAGCGAGGGAAGCGCCGGGTGGATTACCCTGGATGATGAAACCCATCAAACACAACAGATGTATCAACTTGTAACGCGTAAGACAATTCAAGATGAACTGGTGATTAATATCAGGTCCGCAAGGAATCATAATCGTTTAAGAACATCAACTGAGTATGGAGGAGATAGCTGGACCAGACTTGTTGATGACAATCTTGATGTAAGCCTGGAAATGGATACCGGAATATTCAAGGTTTGTCCTGGGTTTTATTATCTCTTACAGAGAATAAACAGTGATGATTATGGTATTCATTCACGAAAAACAATTTCCGGCACTTGCAATACTGCACTAGCATACGAACCCATCTATCTGTCTTTTACCGCAAGATTTGATAAAAGCTCTGATTTCTCAACCAAATGGACATATCAAACTGGTGTGGCATGGGACATCAACGATTGGTTGGAACTGAAAACAAATGTAGGTACTGGTTACCGTGAACCGACAGCAGGTGAACTCTATGCTCCTTCAACATGGTATATATTTGTCCCTAACGCTGATTTGGAACCTGAAAGATCATTTTCCTGGGATATCGGTCCTTCCGTTAAAATGGAACACTTCAGCCTGACAGCAAGCTATTTTGTAACAGAGTATCGCGATATGATTAAAATGGAATATCCTGCCCCGTATCAATTTACCTACTCAAATGTTTCCAAAACCCATGCATCTGGTATTGAGACAAATCTATGGATCGTCCCAAAGGATCGGGTTACACTATCCGCCAATTATATATACAGCAATCTGAGATATGCAAGCGGTCCTTATGAGAGCAAAAGACTGAAGCAGAGACCGAGACAGGTTGCTAACATTCAGGCTGATTTTAATCCTAAATTATTAAAAAAGGATGTAAACTTTTTTGTGTCGTATCAATTCAGACAAGGCGTATACGCTGATGACGAGAACACTGAAAAAACAGGAAATAGAAATATCATGAATGCAGGAATATCCTTGCATATGTTTGATGACGTAGCTCTGTCATTCCAGGTTAAAAATATCTTTGATGACACATCTCCTGAATTCGAAGACAAAATTACCTGGGGAAATTTCTGGTATCCATTGCCGGGCAGGACCTATAATATTGCTTTACATCTTGAATTTTAATGGATACTCATATTTTATGATCCATAATAATAGTTAAATTTTATCATGGCTTTGACCATTATTTCATTAGCTTGTAATATATAGTAATATTCATAGAATTGCTTGGACGAAATATATTTATGATAGGCAGGAGCTGCTATGCTTACCTTTTACACAGCCGGCGAGTCACACGGCAAGGGAGTCTTTGCTTTTGTTGATGGTCTGCCGGCCGGTCTTAAGATTGACCGCCAACAGATCGATGCCGATTTGAAAAGGCGCCAGCTTGGTTATGGCCGTGGTTCGCGCATGACCATCGAGCAGGACCATGTGGATGTTTTGTCCGGACTTAGGGGAGGCTATACCCTGGGAAGTCCGGTATTGATAGCAGTGTGGAATCGTGATTTCGAGAACTGGAAAAAATACTTGGATACCTGGAAAGTTGTACCCGGCAGAGAGTTTTATACTCCCAGGCCCGGGCATGCTGACCTGGCAGGTGCCGCCCGTTTTCATCATACAGACTTGCGCAATGTGCTCGAACGTTCGAGCGCCCGTGAGACAGCGGCAAAGGTCGCAGCAGGCTCACTGTTGAAATCTCTTCTGAAAGAATTAGGCCTCGATGTTTTTTCATGGGTCACCCGGATCGGCCAGGTTGCATATGCCGGTGCATTTGATCAATCACTGCGTGATGAATCCAGCGTCTTCTGCCCTGATGCAGGTATAACCCGGGCCATGATGGGGGAAATCGACCATGCCAAAGAACTGGGCGATACCATGGGTGGTGAATTCAAGGTTGTGGTGAGAGGTGCACCGGCCGGGATTGGTTCATACACCCAGTGGGATCAGAGGCTTGACAGTATCATCGGTGCACATCTCATGTCGATTCCGGGCATCAAGGCCGTACAGATCGGCCAAGGCATAGTATGTGCGAATCTGCCCGGATCGCTCGTACATGATGAAATCCTGCCAACAAAACCAAAGAGCAGATCCAGCAACAATGCCGGAGGGCTTGAGGGCGGCGTTACTAATGGTGGAGCAATTGAAGTGACTTGTTCCATGAAACCCATTCCGACCTTGCGCAAAGGATTGAAGTCGGTGGATATTCGGGATGGAACACCTGTTACATCCCGGTACGAACGCTCCGATTGCTGTGCCGTACCGGCAGCATCTGTTGTCGGCGAGGCTGTGATGGCTATCGCTGTTTCCAAAGCAATCCTGATGAGCTTTTCTTCACCAACCATACAAGCCCTGCAAGAAGCTTTTGAGAAGCACCGAGAATATTGGGAAACCCTATGATTTTTCTAACCGGATTTATGGGCTCCGGCAAGACATCTCTTGGCAAGGAACTTGCCAAGGTATTAAAACTGGCCTTTATCGATCTGGACGAGAATATCAGTTGTAATGCCGGAACAAAGATTTCTGAGATTTTCAGTTCTGCCGGGGAGAAAGCCTTCCGTTTTCTGGAGCAGGATGCTCTGAAGAAAATCATACGACATGGTGAAGAATGCGTTGTGGCTACCGGTGGGGGTTTGCCAATCGATCCAATAAACAGGTCATTGATGAAAGCCGCGGGTTTTGTCTTTTATCTTCAGGCAAGTTTCGAAACATTACAGGCAAGGATTCCGGACGCGCAGGGCAGGCCGTTGTGGGATAATAGTGCGCGTGAACTCTTCGAGAGCAGAAAAAATGCATACGAAGACTCTGATTACATTATCAATACACAATGCAAAAGTATCGAAGAACTTGCCAAGGAGCTAGAGTATACGATTCGGAAATTATCAATGCCGGTTCCTGTTGCACTTGCTGACAACCCGTACCCCGTATATGTGGGTAAAGGAATATTCAATGATTTGCCTGGAATTATGCACAGGCACTTAAACCCTGAAGGGTTATTTGTTCTGTGTGATGAGAATGTGAAAAGGATGCATTCTGATCGTATCCAATCTGTCCTGGGAGGTGTCAAACACCACATCATGGTAATTCCTCCGGGTGAAGAATCAAAAACACACGCCTTTCTCTGTTGTGTACTGGATGAAATGCTATCCCGCAATGTAAACCGCGCATGGGCCTGCCTTGCCCTGGGTGGGGGAGTAACAGGCGATCTGTCAGGCTTTGCCGCCAGTATCTTCATGCGCGGAATTCCGGTAATTCAGGTCCCGACAACGCTTTTAGCCCAGGTTGATGCGAGTATCGGAGGAAAAACAGCCATAAATCAAATCCAGGGCAAGAATCTGGTCGGTACGTTCCATCAACCGGCGTTTGTTCTGAGTGACACTGCTTTCCTGGAAACTCTTCATGCAACACATGTAAAAAGTGACCTGGCAGAGGTAATAAAATATGCTGTTATTATGGATGAGAATCTTTTTTATTATCTCGAAGGCCGGGAGTCGTATGATTATGAAGATGTAGTTCGTATGTGCTGTAGAGACAAGTCATATGTGGTCGCTCAGGATGAGAAAGAAACCGGAATGCGTCGCATTCTTAACTTCGGCCACAGCCTTGGGCATGCTATTGAAAAAGTCCAAGACTTTGTGATTCCGCATGGTCAGGCAGTGGCAATAGGCATGCTGTTTTCTACCTGGCTTTCTCATGATATTGGTATGCTCAAAAGAAGTGAAATGAGCAGGATATTTAAATTGATAAAAAAGAGCCGGATTGTTCCAAATGAATTTCAATTTCCCCAAGCAGATAAGATCCTTGACGGGCTCAAGGTTGATAAAAAGGCTCAAACAAAGGCAATTGACTTTGTATTGACACCTGCCATAGGTGATGCTACCGTAAGAAAACTATTTATTTCCGATGTCATAGAGTTCTATAAAAGGTTTGTACATGAACATCAAACAGGCATTTCATGATCAACAATATTTGGAGATTGTAAATGTTTCAGACAATCTGACTTCCGCGCAAGACAGACTGATGCTGGGAATTTCACTATTCAGGCTCGGCAGGCATGACGAAGCCCTGTGTGTTTTAAATAAACTTTCTGACGAGGCGCAGGAACTTGTAAAAAGTTTATTTTTTATGGGGAAAATATATCAGCAAAAGGGAGACATGGACGCTGCCAAGCAGTGTATTCAGCGCTACCTTGTCTTTTATCCGGATGATGATGAAGCCTACGATGTAATTCAAGCCCCCCAAGATGTTGCAGACATGATGAGTATGCCATCCAAAGAATTGGCTCAGCTCTATGCACAGCAGGGTCACTTTGAACAGGCCCTTGATATTTATGCAAATCTGCTGAAAGACTCACCAGACGAAAATATAAGGGATAATGCGATTGAAATACAGGATATGTTTATTAAAAGAACACTGGAACACTGGCTGGAGAGGGTACACAAATGAAGGTGATGGTCATAAATGGTCCGAACTTGAATATGCTGGGCCGCAGGGAGGTTGCGATTTACGGTGGTGCAACTCTGGATGACATCGAGTCGCTGGTAAGACGCAGAGCCGGGCAGACAGGAATTGATATTGAGTTTTTTCAGTCAAATAAAGAAGGCGAGATCATTGATAAGATTCACTCAGCTGTTAACAACAAAGTTGAGGGCATCGTTATCAATCCGGCAGGATACACCCATACATCGGTTGCGATTCGGGATGCCCTGCTGTGTGTAAAGATCCCATTTGTTGAAGTTCACATCAGTAACGTAGCGAAGAGGGACTCTTTCAGACAGAAGAGCCTTTTTTCTGATATCGCAGTTGGGACAATATCAGGCCTGGGCCCTCTGGGTTATGTGCTTGGGCTTGAGGCGTTAAAAGAACTCTATGGAAAAGCGACTGAATAGGGCTAGAAACCACATCAAAGGGCTTGATGCTGTTGTTTTTGTCCATAACCATACCATACGCTACCTGTGCCGTTTCAGCGGCACTGAAGCAATTATGCTGCTCACTGATGCTGATGCATTTTTATATGTTGATTCGCGCTATTTTACGCAGGCCATTGAAGAAACTAAAGGTGTTAGTGTCATTCAGGTATCAGAAAGATGGGAAGATGTTTATGGTCACATACACGATCTCGGTATTGAAACTCTGGGTATTGAATCAAACATGATGGATGTGGATACATACATTAAAATCAAGGATATGTTCAGTGAAATCGAAATAACACCTATCGGGCTGCAATTGAAAGATCTGCGAGCCGTTAAAGATTCTCATGAAATTGATATCATGCGAAAGGCAGCCCTGATTTCTGAAGAGGCCCTCGATACTGTATTGCAAAACGGTATTGTCGGACGCACGGAGAACGAGATAGCCTTTGAGCTTGAGTGGGGTATGCGCAAACGTGGAGCCAGCGCTGTTTCCTTTGAACTGATTGTTGCCTCCGGTCCCAGATCCGCAATGCCGCATGGCGTATCATCCGGTAAAATAATTGGTTGTGATGAATCAATCGTTATTGATTTTGGTTGTATTTACCAAGGATATTGTTCCGACCAGACAATTACTGTCTATAGCGGTAAGCCACCCCAAAAATTTGTAGATGTGTATCAGATTGTCAGAGAAGCTCAGCAACGCGCAATTAGCGGTATATCTGCCGGTAAAAAGGCATCGGATATCGACACTCTGGCCAGAGATTTTATCGAAAAAAAGGGCTACGGGGCCTATTTCGGTCACGGACTTGGGCATGGGGTTGGAATGGAGGTGCATGAAAGTCCCGTGGTGTCGGCCAGGTCAGACGATATCCTGGAGGAAGGCATGGTTATCACTATTGAGCCCGGTATATATATACCTTCTAAATTTGGTATCCGGCTGGAAGACACGTTGCTGATTACAGATAATTCTTGCCAGTTCATCACAAATCTTGATAAAGGGGCGATAAAAATTATTCACTAGGGAGACTTAATGCAGTATTCAACCGCAGAATTTCGTAAAGGTTTAAAAATCGAGATATCAGGCGAGCCATTTATTATGGTTGAATCCCAGCACGTAAAACCAGGAAAAGGGGGCGCTTTTGTACGCACAAGACTGAAAAGCTTGACAAGCGGTAATGTTTTGGAAAAAACTTTCAGGTCAGGCGAAAAGGTCGATGTTCCAGATCTGGAGGAAAAAACAATGTCATTTCTCTACAGAGATGATACCGGATACTGGTTTATGGATAATGAAACCTACGAGCAGATGTCCCTGACAGAAGATCAGATCGGAAACGCTATCGGATATTTAGATGAAAACGTGGAAGTGAAGATCCTGTTTCACAATAAAACGCCAATCGGTATAGAACTGCCAATGTTTATGGAATTGCGTATTGCCGAGACATCTCCGGGCGTTAAAGGCAATACGGCAGCGGGAGGATCAAAACCAGCTACACTTAAAACCGGCATCACAATACAGGTTCCTCTTTTTGTAAACGAAGGGGAAGTTGTCAAGGTCGATACAAGAACAGGAGAATACATGGAGAGGGTGAACTAGATGAATGTGAAAATCGTCAAGGATCTTCTCGATCTGATCAAGGATAGTGATGTGGTGGAACTGGAGTGGTCTCCTGATTCGATTCGTATTGTTAGAAACTCACATGCAAGAATTGGTACCACCTCAAGAAATGATATTGTCCATCCCAGCAAGGATTTTACAAAAGAAAAACCGACCGTAACAGTAACATCTCCTCTGGTTGGAACATTTTACCGCTCTGCATCATCGGAGACCCAGCCGTTCGTTCAGGTTGGTGACAGGGTGACAAAGGGCCAAACCCTTTGTGTGATAGAAGCTATGAAACTCATGAATGAAATCGAAGCGCATGTGGACGGGATTGTAACGGCTATTTTGAAGCAGGACGGTGAAAAGGTAGGCTATGGGGATCCACTCTTCATAATCGAAGAGCTATGAGAGAATGGCAGTTTCTCCTGGATGGTCGCTGTGAGCCGGGATATAACATGCATCGTGACACAGATCTCTTCAAAGAGATCAAATGCGGTTCTGCGGTTGGCTATCTACGGATATACAATTGGCAAAGACCGGCAGTTACTATCGGATATCATCAAAAATCATTTAAACCATATGATACGGGGTTGAGGATCCCAATAGTGCCACGGCCTACCGGTGGTGGGGCTGTTCTGCATGTAGATGACCTTACATTCAGCATTTCTGTATCGGAGAAAAATTTACCAGACCAAGGGTTAATGGAATCATACGCGCTTCTAACAAAGCCTTTTGCCTACGCTTTCAACCAATGTGGGTTTGATGCGAAATTCGAAGATCAACCCTTTAAGTTTTCTTAGATCTGCTTTGCCCGTAGTGCACCCAAAGAATTAACTATTGACGGCAGGAAAATCATGGGTGCAGCGCAGTTGCGTCGTAAGGGTTGCTTGCTGCAGCAGGGAGTCATTCCGCTGAGAACTGATCAAAAGTTGGCCCGGCAGGTATTCGGTCCCGGATTTCTTTCCCGCCAGGTTGGGATATTTGAACTATGGCCGGACTTCAGTCTAGAGCAGTTTATCGCTCATCTACGGGATGGATTTGCGGCCGAGATGGATGTCTTTTTTACTGATGCCTATCAGAATGAGACACAGTACAAGCACACTTATCAAAGCAAAATAGATTCGGGGCGAAACTAGTTGGGTGACAAGTCTGTCACCGAGCAGGGAATAGAATACCACGCACGGTAAGATGCCGAGGCTGGTTGCTTTCATGAATTCTTTCCAGCGCACACCAGCAGCAGCCGCCGCTGAGTTGATCAGCATAAACGGGATGATCGTGATCAGCTGGAGCACAAGCACGATGATATAGCCGTTTTTTCGGATTGCATTTTTTAAGTGCTGTGTTTGTTTATCGTTGCCCCATGCCTTGTCAACGGAAAGGGCTTTGATCAGGAAAAAGGCCAGATTGGCGTTGAGCAGCACCCCGATATATGAAAGCAGCAAACCAAGCAACGGACCATAAGCTGCAGATCCGGTGACGATCATGATGGTCAGGGGTGAAAAAAGTGGTAATACGGCAGTCATGAGCAGGAAAACGAGTACTCCCCAGATCCCGAAATCGGCAAGCGTAAGGCGTAGATAAACCCAGTCTTTAAGCGGGTAGGGGTCTATTATGTTGAACAGTCCGAGCATGGCGACAAAGACGATCAGGACAAGGATTGCCAGACTGAGGCTGCGTTTGAAAGGTGAAGGGTTGTTGAGCATATAAGTATACCATCGAACGGCCCCGGATAAATCTCGATACAACGGTAATGTGCTGATCCATTGCTTGATAGACATACATTTATAGTATAGTATAAATTCCATGCATATCAACAAAACTCTTTACTCTCGGGTTGGAATAAGCGTTAATAAAGTTTTTAGTAATAGATTAATAGCATTTTTTATTCTGGCGGCAGGCCTCATTGTATATGCCTGCGGAGATGATTCCATATCAGTGGAGCAGGCCGAGTTTGAAAAAGCATTGTTCGTTGCGTATGCCGGTATCAATCCCGACGAAGATCTTAATGACATTATGATTGAAGATTTGGAAGACGTGGTCGATGATTTAAAAGATATCGCCGCCCAGTACATACTTGACAATCTCGATGAAATTATCGGTGGTGAAGCTCCCGAGGCAATCGATCTTTCAAACCCTCCCACAGGCCTGGTTGTGCCTGATGGAATGACCGGGGTGATAGCCTACGAGATCAATACGTTGACGTTTACCCTCAGTGTCGATACGAATCTGGTACTGGACGAGTATGTGAATTCAAGCAGGACGTATTCAGGTTATATCAATTTGGAAGGAACGGTCGATGGAGCCGGGATCGTAGTTATAGTTGACCCGCAGCCGGATGATGTAGATTTTGAAACTCTTGATATTGATGTGCCTTCGCTGACGATTACCTACAGCAATAAAAGCTACGCTTCGGCCAGCTATTCCGGTTGGTCGGTGGGCAAGGATAACTCGGGTTCTTACCCTGACTATACCCTTGATGGTTCGTTCAGTGTGAACTCGTACGATTATGATTACTCCAGCTTTGTATACGACAGAACTACAAGCACTTCGTTGTCAGTAGATGGCATGTTTGATCTGGACGATGAACAATATGACGTATATGGTGATGTAACTCTGAATTCATCGCAAGACTGGGTAGGCGGTAGCCTGACTATTATCTGGTCGGATACAACCATGGATGTGACCTTGGATGGATCAGATGCGAGTTTTGATGATGGTGCCGACAATCAGTGGGAGAAAGAAAACTGGGCCAGTGATACCCTCGCTCCCTGAGAGCCGGCAACCGTGAAGCTTGTTTAAGAAAATATTACCATTTTCTGTTTGAATTCGAAAACCACGTCTAAAGGACGTGAGTTATTCAGCAGTACCTGCAATAAAAAAAGCCACCAATGCTATTTTCTGAATCATGTATATCTAACTACATGAATATATGATTTAATTAAAAAAATTAAGCAGTTTATTCATTCAGTCTGACAGACACAAAGCCAGATCAAGCGGAGGCTATCCAACAGAAGATGAATTTAGGAATTGGGCGAAAAAACGCCAGGAAGAACTGGTAGATATGTTAGGCAGAAAAGACTCCGGTTCAATCAACAGCGGCAACGGTATCCGGGAGATGAGAGACGATTCGGGTAAAGAAAAAATCGAAGAAAGCAAGGTCTACCTGGAAAATCTGAGTGGCTGGCGAATGGATATGCTGGATGCCAGGAGAGATGCTTTGGAATCCGGGGATTTTTTCCGGATGAACCGTCTAAAACAGGAAAGACCTCGTCCATCCTTCTGATTTTCGTCTTCTTAAAATTTGTACTCATGCGGATACCGGTAGCCTCTATGTACAGGCATATAAGGTGTAAAATATTCCATGGCATGATCGTGTCCATCATGTATGACATTGGATGTATTCCCCAGAAGATCCATGTTATGCGAGTTACTGATACATAAAATTGTGAGGTGGAAATTTTATTCTTCTGATTCCGGTGGCATCATAGGAGCCATGCGCAATTCCTTGGGTGCAATTTTGCGCAAGAGAATCGGTCCGAGGAATGTGGTGAACATGACAACCAGTAGCAGGGCTGAAAAGTGTTCCTGCGATAAAACTCCGCAGACCAATCCGAGATTGCTGCAGATTAATCCAACTTCACCCCTGGGTATCATGCCGACGCCCACGATAAATCTATTCATGCGATCTCCTGCCAGCGGGATGGCGCAGGCAAGCTTTCCTAGGAGTGCCACGATAATAAGAGATGTGCTCAGTCCGAGGATTGCACGGTTATTCGGATCGAAGGGGTTGAGCAGCATAAGGTCCATCTTAGTTCCTATCAGAATAAAGAAAAGTGATGCAAACAGGCTGATTAAAGGACGGAATGCATGGTCAATTATGTGTTGCTCCCTGACTTCCGAGAGCATCAACCCGGCCAGAAAAGAGCCCACAATTGCATCAAGACCTATATAAGCGGCAATAAACGATAGAAGCAGCAGAAATAGAAAACTTACCAGTGTAATTCCCTTTTCACCATAGGTGTCTTCAAAGAAGTCCATAATCCTTGACGCGAGTGGACGCAGTATCAACAACACGACAAAAAAGAAAACGAATACCATAATCAATAGCTTCACGATTTCCTTGTAAGATACGGATTGTTCGTAGGCGACACCGGAAACCATGGTCAATACGATCAAACCCAGAATATCATCCAACACCGCTGCGCTTAGGATGATGCGACTGGCATCGGTTTTAATCAGGCCCATCTCATCCATTACCTCGGCTGTGATGCCCACACTTGTGGCGGTTAGTGATGCTGCGATGAACAAGGCTACCAGCAAAGGCAAATTGAACAGAATGGCAACCCAATAGCCCAGGGCAAAGGGTGTCACTACTCCTACAAAAGCTACGCCAGTTGCCGATTTGCCAACATTGATGATATCCTTGATGCGAATTTCGAGACCGACAGCGAAGAGCAGGGCACATAGACCAATATGACCGAGTACATGCAAAATTTCTTCATGATGGTGCCAGAACGGAATCGAGTTATGGAAAGTGAGTCCGAGCAGGGCTCCTGCAGCAAGTTCTCCGAGAATGGCGGGCTGTCCTAAACGTTTTGCAATCCATCCTCCAGCCAGCCCAGCTATCAGAAGGGCAAAAAGCTGTATATAGATGCCCCCTATTTCC
>Ga0272441_10003113_pt1 | contig 32227 bp, 17 predicted proteins | sample SSMProp6N_FD_193582 | JGI IMG/M metagenome (GOLD analysis project Ga0272441, IMG submission 193582) | Marine sediment archaeal communities from Little Sippewissett salt marsh, Falmouth, MA, United States - SSM-Prop-6N | ecosystem: Environmental > Aquatic > Marine > Wetlands > Sediment ... | reverse complement strand
GGACGGTCGACAAGGACTCGCAGAATCTCGTACAGCTCGGGCCTGCGCTGGATCTCGTCGATGATGACCAACCCCTCCAGGCGCTCCATCGCCGCCATGGGGGCGGTGAGCTGCTCGCGTGCCACCGGGTTCTCAAGATCGAACGTCGTGCTCGCCTCGTGCTCCGCCACCATCCGGGCCAGCGTCGTCTTCCCACATTGGCGAGACCCCAAGAGAGCCGCGACCGGATGAACTCCGAAGACCCGCCTAATCCGCTCAATGTACTGGGGTCGGTCAATCATGCAGAGAGGATAACCAGGAAAATCCTCATGTCAATAGAGACTTTTCATGGTTTGTAGCAGGTGGAATGCCGGTCAAACGCGTTGGGGCGGTATCCTCAAGTGAAGATCTCTCCGCAGGACCGGCCGCGCCTGTTAAATAGTGACACGATATGCAAGCGGAGATGCATATGGTTCGCTATTTCCGTTTGACACCTTCCCCCGTACTCGTACACGTACTCTTACACGCAAATCTATCCAAACACTCGGGATAGAGCTACGTGTAAGAGTACGTGTACGAGTACGGACACCTCACTCACACCTACCACCTAGCCCGCACCCTGTGGCGTAATCCGCAGCAGCGCGACGCCATGCGAAGGCGGCTGGGCGGTGAACTCGACGGTGTGGACACCGAGCTCCTCGTGCGCCCAGAGGTCGCGCACGGTGCAGGGCCGTTTCGGGTCGATGCTGATCGCTTCCCATGCGACGCTGACCCGGCGCTTGTCGAGGTCGGTCAGGTTGAAGAGTCCGACGGCAACGGACCCGTCTTCGAGCGGCTTGGCCCAGACGGGGGTCGGCCGGCTACCATGCATGAACTCCCCGACCCGGTAGCCCTGCCGGCCGAGCGGGTCCTGGTTCACTGCGATCGCTTCGGTGTTCAGCAGGATCTCGCGGGCCGGCTCGCTCATGGCGCGCACATCGCAGCCGATCATCAACGGGGACGCGAGCAGGCACCACAGGCTGAAATGGCTGCGGTACTCGACATCGGTGCAGCCGCCCTTGGCGACATTGCCCTTGCCGTGCATGCCGACCACGAGCATATCCGGATCGTTCCAGTGGTCCGGGCCGGCATAGGAGTGCAGCCCGACCTGTCGCTCGAACCCGATCTTGAAGACGGATTCCCAGGAATCGTTGATGTCGCCGGTTGTGCGCCACATATGTGCGCCGGCGCGCGGCGCCCATTCCCAGGGTTTGTCCTTGCCCCACTCGCACACGCTGTAGAGAATCGGGCGACCGGTCGCGCGCAGGGCCTGGCCCATCCGCCAATAGAGCGGCGGCGCCACCACGCCGGACGGCACATAGCAGCGATCGTACTTGAGAAAGTCGACGCCCCAGTCCGCAAACGTCTGCGCGTCGATCTCTTCGTACCCGTAGCTGGCAGGGCGCCCGCCGCAGGTGTGGGTGCCGGCGCAGGAATAGATCCCGAATTTCAGGCCCTTCCCGTGCACATAGTCGGCCAGCGCTTTGATGCCGCCCGGAAACTTCTCGTTCGGCACGAGCCGCCCGTCGACCCGCTCGTTCGCTTCCCAGTGATCGTCGATCACCACGTATTCGTAGCCGGCCTCCTTCAGGCCCTGCTCCACGAACGCGTCGGCCGTCTCCTTGACAACCTGCTCGTTGATCTTGCCGCCAAACGTGTTCCAACTGTTCCATCCCATCGGTGGTGTCGGTGCCAGCATTGCTCTGCTCCTTATCTTGGTGAATTGACGATTGTCTCGGCGGCCACCCGCTCCGCCCCCCCTGATCCGCGATCAAGAGTGCGACCAAGATCGGCGATTCGCCGCTCGTCGTTCGCGGTTCTTCATCGCACTCTTCATCGCGCATCCGGCCGGAGGTACCGCAATCGTGTCCCGCAAGAGCCGTCCTGAATGTTAAGTGTTGAATGTTGCATGTTGAACGTTGCCTCTTTCCCGTACCCCGAACGTTTGTGCACCCCCCGCCCCCCGTCAAGGGCAAATCGCGCGCCGCGGGCAAATCCCATCACATCACGGGCAGACATGTCACAGATTGGCGAGCCTTTGGAGCTACGGGCTCGTCTGCTCGCGCAGAGAAAGGGCGCGCTTCGGGTGCAGGCCACGCAGAAATTCATCAACAGGCAGGCACAGCACGTCGTCCACGAGCAACCGCTCCCGGCCCCGGTACAGGAGGCAGACTTCGACCGCTCCATAGTCTTCTCGAAACGAACGCAATGCACGAACATCGCGTCGATAGGCCGCCCGTGCGTTCTTCACTTCCACCGCGAAGAACGTGCCGGGCCCGTAGACGACGAAGTCCACCTCGGAGCCCGATTTCGTCCGCCAATAGAACAACCGGCAGCGTTCGTTTCCGTAGGCAATCCAGGCGCGCAGATGCTGGGCAACCAGCCCCTCCAGCGCCGGCCCTCCGATTTCCCCCGGCGTGTCGAGTGGCCCCGCGGGACGGACAGACCGAAAGACTCCCGCGTCGAAATAGTAGAACTTCGGATGCTGCGTCAGAAGTCTCTTCGCCCGCCTCGAAAACACCGGCAGCCGGAAGGCGAGAAGCAGATCTTCCACAATGGCCAGGTACCCTTCGACTATCGACCGACTCACCTGACACTCTCGTGCAACGGCCGACGTGTTCAGCAAGCGCCCGTGCGAGAAGGCGATGGCCTCGAGAAAGCGTGAAAAACCGCCCACGTCTCTGACCAGTGCCTCGGCTTGCACCTCCTGCTCCAGGTACAGGCCCACATAGGCAGCCAGGGCTCGTTCGGGATTTCGCGCCGACACCACAACCGGCAGCAGACCAAGATCGAGTGCCGAACTCAAATCAAACGCAGTACCGAGTTCGGCAGCCATGAACGGATGCAGCGACAGGTTCATTGCCCGACCGGCAAGAAGGTCCACCCCGGCACGCTTCAGTTTCCGGGCACTGGAACCCGTCAACAAGAACCGCCGATCCGGGCACTCTTCCATCACTTGATGCACGACATCGAGCAGTGCAGGTACCTTCTGAATCTCGTCGATGACCACCTGCTTCCGGTTCGGGCTCGCCAGCACCGCCGCGCGCAACCGCTCCGGATGTGCCGCAAAAAGTCGCCGGGTCTCGCTATCGAGCAAATCGACCCACAACGCATCCGGGCAGTGCTGCCGAAGCCACGTCGATTTGCCCGTTCCTCGCGGGCCAAATACGAAGGAACTCCCCTCCGGCGCCATGAAAAACCGCTTCACCATCGGCATATTTGCTTCCTTTCTTACAGCCTTCAGATAAAAAACGAAGCATTTTTTCAGATGATTGTCAAGGATATTGGGACCGGAGACGGGTAACCGTTAAGCTGGGCGACGAGTGCCCTGTTTTTCGGATAGATTTGCGTGTACGAGTACGGAGCGTGCGCTTCATGCATGAGCTCCACCGCAATCGCGAAGGAACGCAACGATCTCTTCGAGCTTCCCGTCGGGCGTGTTCTTCTTGAGCCGCGGGAAGCGACCGCCGCTCTGCACAAAGTCGTCCTTGCCGCGTCCGAGCATGAGCTTCTCGCCTCGCGTCTCGACGAGCCGGATCCGGTGCTGCGCGGCGAGGATCCGGATCTCGGCCATTTTGAGCAGTCGCTCGACCGGCCCGGGCAGTGCGCCGAACCGGTCGCCAAACTCTTTGCGGAGCGTTTCGACATCCTCACGCAAGGCGGCTTCGGCGATACGCCGGTAAGTACGCACGCGCATGCGTTCGTCTTCGATGTAGGAAACGGGCATAACGGCGGCGTTCTCCGCGGCACCGGCGTCGGGCGCCAGGTCAATGAAATCGAGCCTGAGCTCGGCGTCGACGATCGGCGGAACCTTCTCGCCCTTGAGCCGAGCGACGGAGCGCTTGAGCAACTGGCAATAGAGTCCGAACCCGACGGCGGCGATATGGCCGGACTGCTCGGCGCCGAGCAGGTTGCCGGCCCCGCGGATTTCCAGATCGCGCAGGGCCAGCTTGAAGCTGGCCCCGAAATGCGAGTACTTCTTGATCGCGCCGATTCGTTTGCGCGCGATCTCGTCGATCCGGCCGTGCGCCGGCAGCAGCAGGTAGGCGTAGCCCTTGTGCCGGGAGCGGCCGACCCTGCCGCGCAGCTGGTAGAGGTCGGCCATCCCGAACCGGTCCGCGCGATCGATGAAGATCGTGTTCGCGTTCGGGATATCGAGCCCGCTCTCCACGATGCTGGTGCACAGCAGCACGTCGCAGGTGCCGGCCGCGAACCGGCGCATGACCTCGGCCAGCCGCCTGGCCGGCATCTGGCCGTGCGCGATCTCGATCCGCGCCTCGGGCAGCAGTTGATCGAGCCGCTTCTTCACACGCTCGATCGTCATGACCCGGTTGTGCAGGTAGTAGACCTGCCCTTCCCTGTTCAGCTCGTTCAGCACCGCCTCGCGCACCAGCACGTCGGTGTTCGCCGCGACGATCGTCTCGACCGGCAGCCGTTCCTGGGGCGGGGTCTGGATCGTGCTGATGTCCTTGGCGCCGGTCAGGCTCATGTAGAGCGTGCGCGGGATCGGCGTAGCCGTCAACGTCAGGACATCCACAAGCTTGCGGAGCTGTTTGAGATGCTCTTTGTGTTCGACCCCGAACCGCTGTTCCTCGTCGATCACGACCAGGCCCAGATCCTTGAACCGGATCCCGGGCTGCAGCAGACCATGCGTCCCGATCACCAGGTCGACCGTGCCGTCGGCCATGCCCGCGACCGTCTCGCGCTGGCGGCCGCGCGAGCGGAACCGGCTGAGCATTTCTATCCGGACCGGATACGCGGCCATCCGCTGCGAGAACGTACTGAAATGCTGTTGCGCGAGCACGGTGGTCGGGACCAGTACGGCGACCTGTTTGCCGTTCACGATCGCGGTGAACGCCGCGCGCATCGCGACCTCGGTCTTGCCGTAGCCGACATCGCCGCAGATCAGGCGGTCCATCGGCTGCGCGCTTGCCATGTCCTCGGTCACTTCCCGCAGCGCGCGCTGCTGGTCGTCGGTCTCCGTGAACGGGAACGCCGCCTCGAATTCCTGCTGCCAGGGATGGTCCATCGAGAAGGACTGCCCTTTCAGCGCCTCGCGCGCAGCCTGCACTTCGAGCAGGTCGCCGGCCAGGTCGCGGATCGAGAGCTCGGCGCGGGCCCGTTCCCGCTGCCAGCGCCGGCCGCCGAGCTTATGCAATTTGTACCGGTACCGGCCGACCCCGACATATCGGCTCAGCAGGTGTGCCTGCGCGACGGGCACATGCAGCCGCGCGTTCTCCGCATACTCGAGCGTGAGCACTTCCTGTTTCCGGCCCTGCAGCTCGATTTCGTAGAGCCCGAGATATTTGCCGATCCCGTGCTCGAGATGCACGACCAGGTCGCCGGGCGCGATATCGAGCCATTCGGAGAGCCGCTCGCCGCTCAACGCGCGCGCCGTACCGCGCCGGCGTCCGGTCTCGTAGCGGCCGCGCAGCACCTTCGGATAGCCATAGACTTCCTGTTCGCCCGCGACGAGCAGGCCGAGCTGTTCGCAGGCGAACCCGTCGGAGAGCCGGCCCTGCGCGGTCTCGATCCTGTTCCCGTGTTCGGGCGCATCGTACATGCGCGCGAACTTGCGGAGCCCGCCCTCGGTATCGAAGAAGAGCACCACGCGCTGCCCGCGTGCCACGCGGTCCTGCAACGAAGTCAGGAACTCCTGACGCGCCGTCTCCATCACGTCCGGTTGGAACACCTCTCGCACCAAGCCCGGCACGCCGGCGACCGGCTCGAAGGCGAGCGGCACGGGCAGGTCCGGTCCGGTCTCCAGCCCGAACCGGACCTGCCGCACCCCGGCTATTGCGCCCAGCCGCCGTTCCGTGGCCGCGAACTCGAAGATCAGGCGCTTGCCGCCCGTCTCGGAAACCGCCTGCTCGTAGTCCGCGCCATGCGTCCGGATCGCGTCATCGTCGGACCACACAAGCACCGCTCCGTCCGGCAGATGTCTCTCGAGCCCGGACTGCTCCGAGCGCGCGCCTGGGATCAGGTTCCGTTCGCCGGCCGGCACGAGCGTCACACGGTCCATCCGGTCCGTGGAGGTCTGCTCCACGGGATCGAACGCGCGGATCGAATCCGCGACATCGCCGAAGAACTCGATCCGGACCGGCCACGCGGCGGCCGGCGGCCACACGTCGAGCAGCCCACCGCGGATCGCCGCCTGGCCCTTGTTCTGGACCTCCGGCTTGAACGCGTAGCCCATCGAGGTCAGCCGTTCGCCCAGCTCGTCGAACGGTGTCTCTTCACCACGCACAAACGACAAGGTGTGAGCAGCCAGTGCATGCGGGCCCGGGACCGGCTGCATCAGCGCCTGAACGCAGGTCGTCACGACGAGCGGCGCCGCGCTCTGCGCAAGACGCGTGAGCGCATACAGACGGTCGCCCACAATCTCGAGGTCCGGCGCCCGGTCCTGGCCCGGCAGGATCTCCCAGGCCGGATAGTAGAGCACCTCGATCCCGGCCTCCTCCCGCAACGCGAGCAGGTTGCGGTGCATCAGCTCCAACGTCTTCGCGCCGTCCGTCACCACGACAACCGTGCGCGCGGCGGTACGCCGCAAGCCCAGCGCAGCCAACGCCTGCGCCGAGCGCGGCCAGACCGGTAGCCGGCACGGGCCGTCCGCCTCGAGCACGGCGCGTAACGCGTCCTGAAACGGCTGGGCTATCAGTGAATTCTTCACAGCAAAAGCCGGGCGTTGATTATCAAAGATGCAGATCTTACCGCGGAGACGGGGAGAAAATCCGATGGATGCCCTCTCAACGAAGCCATCGCGCTGTATCACGCTTTGCGTCAACCACTGACGACGATATAGTCAACTATCTCCAACTTCGTGCGAGATTGGAGTTGGTACACGCTCTCCGAATTATCACGCTTGCTCGATAATAATACCTAATTCAATACCTAATTCAATAGGTAATACCTAATTAGAGAAGGCGCCACCGGGCGGATTGGCCCCGGCCGAGACATTGCACGCGATTGCCCTTGAGCCGAGCCAGGACCTTACGGATCAGGTCCACCCCTACGCCGGGGCAAGCATTTCGAATATCCGCTACGGTAAAGGCGTCTTTCTGTCGGGCGATCGCGGCCTCTACAAGGGCGGTCTTCTCGCCTCGGGGCGCCTTGAGTTCTCCGACACGCTTTTGGAATTCCCCATAGGCCTCCTTGAGAATGAAGAGCAGGTAGCCGATATAAGGCCACGGATCATGATTCCCTTGGTGCCAGCGTTGCGAACTCTGATGAAGGGTCTCGTAGTAGCGTTCCTTGTTCTCCTCGATGAGGCGTTCGAGGCTGACGTAGCGGCCGACCTCGATCCCGACGTGATAGGCGGTGAGCAGAAGGAGCAGTCTGGACACACGTCCGTTGCCGTCACGGAAAGGGTGGATGCAGAGGAAGTCGAGATTGAACGCAGCCAGGAGGATCACTGGAGATATGTCGCGATCCCGGCTCTGATCACGCCAGAGGGATACCAGCGCGCGCGTATACTCCGGCGTGTCGGTCGGCGAGACGCTTCGGAACCTGACGCGTTCGCCGCCCGTGGGCAGTCTTTCGATGATATCAACCGGTTTCTCCTTATACTCGCCCGCGTCCCATATGTTGCCGCGTGACAGTCTATGGAGTTCGCGAATGGTCCTTTCCGAGACCGCCAAGTCGGACCCTCTGCTGTGAACAAGATTGAGGGCGTCGCGATACCCCGCGATCTCTTCCTCGTCCCGATCCTTCAGAGCCGGACGGCCAAAGATCACCGTGCCGATACGGGCCTGGTCGATTTCTACACCTTCGATGCGATTAGAAGATATGGCGCTTTGCGCGATCGCGTGCTCTTTCAAGATCTTCAGTTTCTGCGGCGATTGCCGTGTGAACAGTTCCTGCAGCCCCTGAGCGCGACCGATATTGGAAAGATACCATGACACGCTCATCGGCACGTGCAGTCGCTTTTCACTTATCATCTGGAGCGTCTTCATTTCACGACCAGTCCTGCGCCGCGCGCCGTTTGTTCATACTGAAATTCGACATGAAAGACAAGGCACAGGCGCGCCCCGATCCGCGAGTAGGCCTCACGGCTCTGCGGCGCGCTTGGCCACGGGGTTTCGCTCAACCCCGTTCCGCGCCCCAGTCCCACATTGCTTCCTTGGCCTCCGCGAGGGCGGGCAGGTGTTTGTGCAGCGTGACAGGGATTCCGAGCCGGTCCTGGGCAACAGGCGCGAGCAGACCGTGCAGTCGTGACGAGGTCGTGCGCAGCTCGGAGGGGAAGAACCCGGCCTTGTTGAGCAGTTCGACCAGCTTGGCGGGCACCTCCGCCCACATCCGGGGCAGCCCATCAAGGGCCTGCAGCAGTTCGATGCCCAGGACGTAGTGGCTCTCGGACTCCACGGCCATGAGCGCGTAGGCAAACGACGGACGCTCGCCCGGCTGCGCGACGGCGCCCGGCCCGATGAACAAGTCGACTTCCGCGGTGCGCGAGTCACGCGGCAGGCTGGTCAGTCGGTCAAGCTCCGAAGTCCTGATACGGGACTCGATACGGATCGGCTCCGGTACCGGCACTTGCCGCAGTTCGTCCGCCCAGTCTTGGGCCGTGTCGCTCGGTTGCGCAACGCGAACGAGCACCTCGCGTTCGGCGTGTTCGTGCAGTAACGCCGGGTCGTCTTCGAAACGCATCGCGACCCCGGTCAACTGGTCCAGCGCGAGTGTCAGCTTTTCGACTTCGGCCTGCTCGAGAAACCAGGGACGGAAGCCCGGCCGGTAGCTTCTGAACAGCGGCCACGCGTTCCGGCCGCGATAGCGCAGGCCAAGCGCGCGGATGATATCCCGATCCTTGTCGTCCAACATCGCGCGGTCTTCGAACGAGGCCATGAGTTGCGGGATTTCCAGGACCTGATCGGCGCTGTCGGTGTCCTCGTCCGCGGCCTCCAGCGCCCAGAACCCGTAGAGCGCCGCGTCGCCGAGATAGGCTGAGACGGCGAAGTGCTGGCCGTTTGCGCCCATAACGCTGACGTACCCCACCTCAGCCGTGCCGGGAAATTGGACGCCGAAAATGTCGGCCTCCCACATCCAAGCCCACGGCGCCAGCTTCTTGATCCGATCCGCGGCCGCGTAGAGCCGCCGCCATGCCTCGATGTCCGTGTCCAGATCCTGTTGGCCTTGCGAACTCATCAGTCGATCTCCGTGCTTGAGACCTTGTCCGTTGCGTATTCGCGCCATTCGTACTCGAAAGCGACGCCATGAACAAGTGTAGAATCCGCATGCGCTTGGCGGTACCGCAGCCATTCCGGGCCGGCCGAATCCGACCCGTCATCCGCCTGCGTCTCCGAGCTGCACCAGCCCCGTGCTTGCGACAACCCGGCGCGTATGGCTACAATGCCCGGCAGATCATGAAGCACAGACGGTTTGGCAGAACAGAACTCGAGATGCCGCTCATCTCGTTCGGTTGCATGCGGTTCCAGACCTCGTGGGAACGCGGCGCAAAGGTCACGAAGGAATCGCAGGCGAACCTCGAACGGATCGTCGCGCATGCGCTCGCGCTCGGGATCAACCATTTCGAAACCGCGCGCGGCTACGGGACCAGCGAGGAACAGCTCGGCCGGGTCTTGCCGCATCTCGACCGGAAGCAGATCATCCTGCAGACGAAGGTCAAGCCGTATCCGAATGAAAAGGACTTTGTCCGCGATGTGCGGGATTCCATCAAGACGCTGAACGTCGACTGTCTGGACCTGCTCGCCGTGCACGGGCTGAACAACAACAAGCTGGTTGACGCGGCCCTCGCACCGAACGGGACAGTTGCGGCCATGCAGAAACTGCGCGAGGACGGGCTGGTCCGGCATATCGGGTTCTCGTCGCATGCCGGGCCCGACGTCATCACGCGCGCGGTCGAAAGCGATGCGTTCGACTACATGAACCTCTGGTACACCTACATCTACCAGGACAACCTGCGGGCGATCAAAGAAGCGCATGCGCGGGATATGGGCGTGTTCGTAATCTCGCCGAACGACAAGGGCGGCAAACTCTACGCGCCGCCGCACAAGCTGGTGCGCCTGACGCAACCGCTCTCGCCCATGCAGTTCAACGACCTGTTCATCCTCGCGCAGCCCGAGATCCAGACGATCCCGTGCGGCGCGGCGCAGCCGGCCGACTTCGACCCGCACGTCGAGGCCGTGACCCGTGCGGCGGAACATGCCGCCGACGTCAAGAGAATCGCGGCCGGGTTGGACGCGGAACTGGCGGCCGTGCTCGGCGCCGACTGGGCCACGCACTACCGGGACGGGCTGCCCCGCTGGCACGAGACGCCGGGCCAAATCAACATCGCCACTGTCCTCTGGCTCTGGAATCTCGCGCGCGCGTTCGATATGACGGACTATGCGCGGATGCGCTACAACCTGCTCGGCAACGGCAGCCACTGGTTCCCCGGCGAAAAGGCGGACAAGCTGAACGAGGTCGAGCCGGCCGAGCTCCAGAAGGTTCTGGCCGAGTCCCCGTTCGCCGATCGGATTCCCGACATCCTGCGGGAAGCCGACGCCATGCTCGCCGGCGAAGAAGTCCGTCGGCTCGGCCGGGATTGACCGGACCCACGCTGCCCCCTGTGCGCCGGCAGTACCGCCTCGAGGGGATATTGACAGGACGATTCCGGAACAGGACGATAGGCGGGAGGACGACATGACAGCCCTTTTCGTCCTGTCCCAAAATCGTCCTGTCTTGAAAACCCGCGGTTTTGCGTCGACTGTCCCATCCGGGCCTGCCATATTCCCGTAGGCTCTGAAGAGGGGGCTCTCGCATGCAGACCCGTGTTGAAGACAACCGTAGGCGTGACGTCAAGATCGCGGTGCTCAGCGACCTGCATTGGAGCGGGCAAGGCGGGAACGCACGGGATCCGGACGGGATCGGCGATATTCTTCTGGCCCGCGCTGTCCGGCGTCTGAACGAGCTGGTGAAGCCGGACCTGGTCCTGCTGGTCGGCGACCTGATCGAGGACGGGACGGCGCCGGACGCCGCTGAACGGCTCGAGCAGCTGCGCACGATCCTTTCGGAACTGGCGGCGCCCTTCGTTGCGCTGCCCGGCAACCATGAAGGGGACGCCGACGCCTTCTATCGCGTGTTCGAGCGACCGAGCCCGATCGCGGATCTCGCGGGCGTCCGGCTCCTGTGCTTCGAAGATTCCGCGGAACCCCGCCACAACGCGAGGCGGACCGACCGCGACATCCAACGCTTCCGTCAGGCGCGCGCGGGCTACGCGGGCCCCATTGTGTCGGCACAGCACTGCTGCCTGTTCCCGCCGGACGCTGCGGACGGTCCCTACAACTACGTGAACGCGCCGGCGATCCTCGACGCAATGCGTGAGGCGCAGGTGACGCTTTCGGTCAGCGGCCATTACCATCGCGGCTTGCCCGATGTGCGGCGCGGCGCGACGACGTTCGTCAATGCGCCTGCGCTGTGCCGGCGCCCGTTCCGGTTCGTCGTCGCAACACTGTGCGACGACGCGGTCCACTCGCAGGTGCACGAACTGGCGATGACGAGGGCCGCTGCGCTGAGCGATTGGCACGTGCATTCGCAGTTCGCGTACTGCAGCAAGAACATGGACTTCGCGCGCGCCGTGCAGCTCGCCGAAGTGTTCGGACTGCACGGGCTCGGCTTCGCCGAGCATTCCGGCCAGCTCTACTTCGACCGGGACACCTACTGGAGCGGGCGTTGCCTGGCCGACGGCATCGGCGCGGCTGCGCCGGAGCCGCGGATCGACGCCTACTTCGCGGAGGGCCGGGCCTTCGCCGGCGCGCGCGTGCGAATCGGGCTCGAGATCGACTGCGATTACGAGGGCCGTCCGCTGGTCAAGCCGGCAGCGTGGAAGCGCGCCGCGTTCCGGATCGGCGCCATGCACAAACTGCCCGGCCTGGCGCACGGCGGCGCCACGCGGGACGCGCGGGCGATCTGCGAGCAGTTCCTCGGCCTGCTCGAACGGTTCCTCGAAACGCCAATCGATATCCTGGCGCATCCGTTTCGAGTCTTCCGCCGGGCGGGCGCCGAAACGCCGCCGCAGCTGTTCGAGCCCACCGCCGCCTTGTTGAAACGCACGGGCACGGCGGCGGAACTGAACTTCCATACGAACCGGCCGCCGCTCGAATTCGTGCGGCGCTGTTTGCGCAACGGCGTGAAACTCGCGTTCGGCAGCGATGCGCACCACCTGCACGAGATCGGGGATTTTTCCTACAACCTCGCGTTGCTCGAGCAGGCCGGGTTCGACGGCGAGCCCGCCGATGTGCTGCTGGGGTGGTGAGCGCAGCAGGCTCGCGCGCGGGCCTGCTGCACTCACCCGCCGAAGACGAGTTCCTCGAAGCGCGCCCTGACTTTGCCGGCGTCCATCTCGCGCGTGACCAGGATCGAGCCCGGCGCGGGCCGGGCTGAGGTCTCCGCGCTCAAGAGCTGGTAGGGCGAAAGCACGGTCATGCCGCGCGTCTGTTCGCCGTTCAACTCGACCGGCAGCCTGTCGAGCTTCACGCACGTGAACGCGTTGCGCTCGCCGGCTGCCCAGAGCGCGGGGATCACGTCGTAGCAGACCGGGCCCGGCTTGTGGGTTCGGCCCTTGCCCCACCACAATCGGGTCGCGTCGATCAGAGCGCGGAGAAACGCGTCGCGCGCCTTGCCGTTCAGATCCGCGATCTCGTAGATCGTGTAGAAAAACCCGCGCGTCACGCTCCAGGTCCCGACGAACAGCGGCAGGCCGCTCTCCAGCACGGCGGCCGCGCCCTCGGGGTCGCTGCGCACGTTCGATTCGCTGTGCATCAGCCGCACTTCGCCGCCCATCAGCGCAAGCTGTCCGATCGCCGCGCGCTCCGCTTTGCCCGCGCGGCGAACGACCTCCGCGATGTTCGTCCAGGGGCCGGACCCGATCAGGGTTACCGGCTCCTTCGCGCTCTTCAACGTCTTGAGGATGAACTTGACCGCATCGCCGAACCTGCGCTTCTGTTCCGGATCCTTACGGGTCACGACATCATAGTGCGAGAGGTCATGGCCGTAGGCCTTGCGCGTCACGCCGCGTTCAGCCTGCGTGGGCGGAACCTGGATCCCCGCACAGACCGGCACGTCCTCGCGACCGGCCAACCTGAGCATCTTCGCGACCAGCCGCGCGCGCGCCTGCGTGTTGCCGGCCACCGTCGTGACGCCCAGCAGGTCCAGGTCGGGATGCTTCAGGATCAGCGCGAGCGCGTACAGATCGTCGATGTCCGAACCCGCGTCCGTGTCAAATATCACCGGGATAGCCATACGACGAGCATAGCAGGTCCGCCAGAAAAATCAACCGCGGCGGCTCTTGTCCTCCGTGACTTGCTGACTCGGTGACGCCGTGGCAAGTCTATTAATGCGGGCAAACAGATAGCAACCCTTAGTCGTCTCTCTTAGTCGATCTTACCCTTAGTCGATCATGGTCGATTGACCCCGTCAGTCGACTAAGGGAAGACGACTAAGGGAAGACGACTAAGGGTCCTAACTCGCCTTGGATGCCACGATTCAGTTGCCGGATTAATGAGCGGTCAGGACGGCGAGCCAGTGCAGGCCGGGACTCGGCGGAGCCAACCGCACCGGGTGTCCGCCGGGCAGGGGCCCGGCGTCCTGCCACTTGCCTTCGGCGGTGTTCAGCCACTTGAGGTTCAGCGCTTTGTCGGCGGCCGACGCGAGGTCGAGATCGACCGCGCCCGCGCCGGACAGGCCCGGGAAGTAAACGGCGTACTGACGGCCCGGTTCCGCCAGGCAGTATGCTTCGTCCTCGCCGCGCGCACCGAGCAGGTCGTTGCGCGGGGTCATGTTGAAGATGTCCACGGCGTCCGCGAACATGCGCAGGCTCTTTACGTGCGTCTGGCCCAACGGCGAGAGCCCGACCCCCGCCGAGCACCCGTAGTTCTGACCGTTCCGATGCAGACGCACGGCGGCCGCACCCGCGAAAAAGGCGCGGTAGCAGCGCGCGATCGCTTCGTCGTGCCCGCCCTTCTCCCGGCCGGTCAGGTCCGTGGAATACATCTTAACAAAATTGACCGGACGCCGTTTGTGCTCGTCCACCCGCTCGCGGAACCACGCAACGTCGTCGTAGAAGCGTTGCCCCGAATCCAGGCTCGTGTTCGCGATGTCCACGAAATCGTAACGGTCATGGTTCACGATCGAATGCGAAACTTCGGTCAGACGCATGTCCTGCAGGTTCGTCGCGCCATCGCGCGTGTAGCCCAGCGCCTCGTACTCGGCCTCGTACGTGCGCATCGGCCGCAACAGCCGGTTCTCCGTCAGCTGAATCCGCTTGCCTTGCTTCGCGGCGTACGCGTGAAGCCAGTCGCACCACCAGTCGCTGATCTCGACCGGGCAGCAGCTCTCGTTCTTCAGATTGTACAGAATATGATCGTATTGCAGCGTCAGGTCCAGAAGCGTCTCGTAACGCTTCAATACGAACGACGTGAGCACCGCGTTCTCGCGCGGGCCCACACACCAGAACGGACTGCTGCCCCACGGCATTTCCTTCTTCATGCGCGCCAGCTCCGGGACTTCCGCCCACGCGTAGTTGATGTTCAAATCCGCCGTGAACGGACTGAATTCCCAGGGCTCGTAGTCCGTCAGGTCGAGCCCGACGAAGATCCCGCGCTCCTTCGTCATGTCCAGAAATGTTCGGAGACGATCGTAGTAGGCTGTATTACTTCGTGTAAGATCGTACTTGCCGTCGACCATTCTGTATTCGTAGACCTGTTGGTAGTCCACCGGGTAGCGGTCGCAAAGCGGATCGTTCTGCTCGTAGCGGAACCGGCCGAACACCGCGTTGCGAATCCAGTTCCCGCCCAGGCTCGCCAACAAGTCCAGATGGCTCGCCAGCAGCTTGCGCCCGTTCTCCGGATCCGATGCCGATAGCCTGTCGCCCGGCGCCTTGTCCATCAAATCCAGGAAATGCTGGTCAAACTGCGCGCCCGCCCACTGGAACGGGTTGTCGTCGCCCGATGCACCAATCAACAGAACCGGTTCGCCCTTGTACTGCCAATAGAACGGGTTCGCCCCATACGGCTCGATCGATCCTGAACTTCCGCCTTTCGCAGATGTCCTGCTCATAGCCAGTCCTCCCGCGCTGTCCCCTCCATCATATCCTTCCCTCCCCGCGCCCGGCACGGCCACCATACTTCACCGTAACAACCGAAAACGGCCAAAGTGACCACAAAGAACGTCGACCGCAACCAAGAGGGGAGAATCGCCGCAAAGAGGCACAACGCGTCGTAGCCGCAACGAAGATATATTTGCAGGCTGGGCTGCGTCGGCTGCGGCTGTCCGGGGAGGGACGGAGGCTTAGAAGCTTCCGAGCTTCTTGGCGAGCGCGACGATTTCGGTGTAGTCCTGGAAGCTGACGGCGTCTGGGATCGAGTGGTCGGAGGAGAAGATGTAGCCGCCGCCCTCTTTCATGACGGGCAGGACCCGTTCCATCTCCGCCTTGATCTCGTCGGGCTTGGTCCAGAGCACGGCATTGATCCCGCCCTTGAAGACCAAGTCCTTACCGTAGGTCTTCTTGAGATGGATCGGGTCCATGCCGGCCTTGACCTCGAGCGGGTTGAGCGCGTCGAGCCCGATCTCGACGAGCTCGGGCACGAACGGGTTGATGTTGCCGCACGAATGCAGGTGCGCCTTGATGCCTTTCGCATGCGCCCACTCGATCGCGCGCTTGTGCACCGGCTTGAGCAGCTCGCGGTACATATCGATCGAGAAGAACTGCGTGCCCTTGTAGCCCATATCGTCGGGCCACACAATACAGTCGAACTCGTAGCCGGCGTCCCAGACCATGTCGAACAGCGCGATGTCGACATCCAGCAGATGATTGAACATGTCGACACACCATTCCGGCCGCTCGAACATCGCGATCAGCACCCGCTCCGTGCCGATGAAATGCGAGTGCGTGATGTCGAACCCGAACCAGAATCCGGCCTGGATCCAGCGGCCCTTCTCGCGCCAACCGGCATAGTTCTCTTCAAGATTCTTCCAGTCGATCCGGTCACGGCTCGGCGTAATGCGCGCCTTGGCCTCCGCCCATTTCTCGGGATCCTTAACCGTGTAGTCGATGTGCTCGGGGGTCGAGGCCGCGTGCTTCCAGGTCCGCTGCGTGCAGCCCCATCTCGTGGTCTTCACCACGTACTCGTCGGTCTCCTCCAACACCTTCACGGGATAGCGCGGCGAGTTGTCCGCGCGGATCGTCGCCAGATGATCGAGCCCGAAATGATCCACATGGTTTACGCCCTCCGGCAGCCCCTCGCGGCGCCAACGCGCGACGGTCGTGTGCCACGGGCCGGCACAAAGAGGCACACGGTCCGCTTCCTTGTGCTCGAACGTCAACCGAAACCGTTCCCTCGTCGTCATCTCCGTCGTTGTCGTTGCCATCGGACACACTCCTTCGAAGCCAAAACCTTGTCGCAAACTTCGTCGTAAACCTTGTCGCACCCGCCCGCGGAAAGCAATTGACGTTGACGACAGGAAATTGTCAAATATCGACATGACCGAGATGCGAGAGGCACGGTTGCGGGTTGCGCGGGGCGGGCGTCCGCTGTGCAGCGGCCCGAACTGGGACTGGCGGAACAGGGCGAATTACTCGCGGGAATTCGACTTGTGGCTGGTCGTTCAGGGCAAGGGCCTGATCCGGACGCCGGACGCGACGTATTCTCTTTTTGGCGGTGCGTGTTTTCTGTTGCGTCTATGGGAGCCAAGCATTGCGACGAGCGATCCGACGGACCCGATCCTGGTATCGTGGGTATGCTTCGACTGTCTGGATGCGCGAGGCCGGAACCTGGCCCCCGACCGCCTGCGTCTACCCCCGCGTTCTCGCCAGATCGCGGAGATTTCATTTCTCGACACGCTGATCCAGCGCGTGGTCCGCGCGCACACTGACGAATCGCCGGAAGAGGCGGAGGAATGGCTGCGTGCGGCGTTGCTGGAGGTGGCGCGTCACGACCGCGCGGTTTTCTCGGGCGTGGCGCTGAGACAGGTGCGTTTGATCGACACATTGTGCACGCGGATCGAGGCGGACCCGGGCGCCTGGCGCAGCCTCGATACGCTTGCGGAGCAGGCCGGCTACTCGAAGGACCATTTCATCCGGCTGTTCCGCAAACACCGGGGCGTAACGCCCGGGGAGTACATCATTCGTTCCCGCATCGAATCTGCGCGCAGTCTGCTGGTTTTCTCGGAACAGACCGTGACGCAGATCGCGGAGCAGCTCGGCTACCCGGACGTGTACTCGTTCTGCAAGCAGTTCAAGGCGCGCACGGGCCAGACACCCACCGAGTATCGAAGAATGGGGACCGGTTGACGGGCCCCACTCACTGCGCTTCGAGCCACACACGCGCGCGGTACAAGAAGAACTCGTCGCCGGCGTTCGTGTGTTGGATAGTCTGGCCCTGCCCGAGCAGGTTTCCGTATCCGGGCACGATCTGCCATTGGCCGGCAGGCCCGAGCCCCGCACGCTGTTCAAGCGCGTAGCATCGGTTCAGCCCGTCATAGCCCGGCCCCGTTGCAGGCACCGTTTCGAACGATACCTCGAGTTGCCCGTTGCTCGCGCGAATTTCTGATTTCAAATTTCCAATTTCACTCCGGGGATTCGTCCCGGCGATCCACTCCTGCAGGTTGGACAGCCCGTCGTTGTCGGGATCGGCGGCCGGCTGAGCCAACGCCTCGGAGAGCCCGGTCAGGCAATCGTCTTCCCACGCGTCCGGCATCCCATCCTGGTCGGCATCCTGGTCTGTCGCCCAATGCCCGACGATCAGTGAGAGTGCGGCGTCGAAGTGGCTGTCGCCGGATTCGGTCAGGGACCGGTTGAACATCTGTGCGGCCAACACGTTGGTGCCTGCGCGCAGCACGGGGATCTGCGCACCCGCCAGCGATATCGCCAGCGTCCCGTTCTCGTTGGCCGTGGCGGTGGCGTGACGCGATACGAAGCTGCCGGGGCTGCCTGCAACGTTGTGGCGCCGTACCTCGCAGCCGTTGATCCAGAGGATGAACCCGTCGTCGAAGTCCGCCTCGATCGTGATCGTGCCGACCAACAGCGGCTCGGACACGTTGAACGTGCGCCGCAGAAAGATCGATGTGTAATTCCCGCGCATGTCCGGCAGCTCCGTTCCGAGCAGGACACCGTAGTCGCTGTAGCCGACCGGGCCGGTGCCGCGCGGCCATCCGGAATCGTCGAAGCCCGGCCGCCGCCAGTCCGTCGCCGGACTCGAAGCTTCGGCCGTACCCTTGCGGTAGGCCCAGGTGCTCCCGCGTGGGGCGACCGGCTGTTCGACCGGCCCGCCGCTGACTTTCGTGAGCAGAAGCTCCATGTCCATGACCAGGTCGCTGCTGGTCGGGCCCCACTGATGCACCTCGACGGCAAGCACGTTCTCGCCGGCGACCAATTTGTCGAGATGCGCGGTCAGATCGAGGGTCTCGTAGGTCTCGTTGTGATTGTGAACGGCTGCGGCGGTGTTGTAGGCGATCGTCCCGCCCGGCATGGCTTGGCGCGTGACCTCGTGGCCGTTGAGGTAGGCGACGAATCCGTCGTCAAAAAGCGCGCGGAGCGAGAGCAATCTGTTGGTGCCCAGCTCCTGCGGGTCCAGGAAGAAGTGCTTGCGGAAGTACGCGGTCCTGCGCTTGTCGGCAGGGTCGAGCCCGTAGGAGAGCAGCGTATTGATTTCCGTTCCGTACCCGAGCGGGCCCGTCCCGTCGGGCCACTCCGCATCGTCGTAGGACGCCGCGCGCCAGGCGGTGCCGAGGTCCGTGCCGCTGTCGTCGTAGCGCCACGCAGCCTTGGCGGGGATCAGCGCGCGGAGGCCCCCGGCGCCACCCGGCGGCCGCGACTCGATGTGCAGCACGGGCGCGCCGCGCACGTCGCCGTCGTAGGATTCGGCAGTGCGCCGGCCCGTGCCGCTGATCAGGATCGCCAACGCGTTGCCGCTTTGCCAATCGGGCCGGTCCACGATCTCCTGGACGACCGCGGAGATGTCCGCCGAGTCGCGCAGCCGCCCGATGGTCGTCCACGTGTGGTTGATGGTCCAACGTGTAAACGCAGCGGTTCGCTGGCGGTTGCTGAGATTGCGCGGTGTGGCCGCAAACGGTTCAGCCGTATCCACGGCCTGTGCCCGGATCTCGAGCTCGGTGGTCTCGGACGAGCCCTCGTCGGTCTTGAGCCGGATCCACGCGCGCGCGATCAGCGCGCCTTGCGGGATCGTCACATTCGTGAAACGCAACCCGACGAGTTGGTCGGCGCCATCCGCCCCGAGCTCCAGATCCGAACTCGCAAGGCTCACGGCGTGCGAGTCGAGCTGTTCCTCGGCATCGTCCGCGCCGGCCGAGACCTGGCATTCGAGCGCGGGCGTGAACTGCGCGTCGCGGCTGCCGCCCCAGTACCCTTTGCGGTCGCCCGTCTCGCGGGTGATCTCGACCAGGTGGAAGATGTCGTCGTGGCTGTCGGTGTTGACGAGCATCAGGTCCGTCCCGTTCGGGCAACGGTTGCCGAGGTAAGCATCGTTGAGCGTCACGGTCCTGGTCTTCCAGGTGCCGGACCCGGTCTTGGTGACGGTGAACGCGCGTTTGCCCGTGTTGCCCTGGGCATCGTACTCGAGCGCCCAGGTACCGGTGCCCTGGTCCAGGTAGATCACGCGGACCGTGACCGGGTACTGCCCGTTCAGCGGCTGATCGAAAAAGAACCCGTCGTCGACATCGAAATACATCCGGTTCTTGCCGTCGGCATGCCGGAACCCGCGCGCAAACCGGCCGTACGGCTCGTTCGTGGAGCCTTGCCGCCAATAGCCCTGGCTCGTGCCGTTCGGATCGTGCTGCTGCAGGTACATCCCGTAGTTGCCGGGCCAGATCTTGAAACCCACGTCGTTCAGCTTCTTGTAGTTGGTCGCCCCGTCGAGCATCCAACGGTACACGGGATCGCCCTGTGCCGCGCCGAAGGCCGAGAGTGACGCGGCGATGTTCAGATACCGCTGCATGTTCCTGCCGTTCTCCACGGCGCCGAACTGCGCTTCGGGGAACCGAACCTTGTCACTCGCATCCAGCCCGTCGCGCAGTGCGCACCACGCGCCTTTGCTGTCGCGCGGATCCTTGTAGCCCGCATACCTGTTGAAGAACTCGAACGACGGTGCATAGGCGGAGACCGGCGCCGGATGCTTTGTGAACATGTGGCCGCTGGAGATATTCAGAACGTCCATCCCGACATTCAGTGCCCACAGACATTGCCAATGCGCATTCCACAGCGGCGCCTCCGCGTACCAGCCCGCTCCGATCCCCGTCGTGAACTCGCCGCGCGCACGGATCGCGTGCCCGTTGCGAAAGGTCCGGTACATGTCCCACTGCCAGGCCTGCCCCATCTCCGTGTTCAACTGGTAGCCCTGCGCGAGATAGCTGGTCTTGCGCCAGGTGTCCGGCAGGTCGGCGAGCGTCCAGTCGTTCAGTTGCTGGTACGGCTTCACGATCACGTGAATCTTCGGATCGATCGGCGCGTAGGCGTCGCAATAGGTCTGAAAAACCCATTTCGTCCACGCTTCCCATTCCGGCCCCGTCCGGTCGATGTAGTACGGGGAATTCGTGCCACCGGCCGGACTTCCGCTCCAGGGGTGCGGGTCGCCGGTCGAACCCTGTGTGGCCTGGACCGCAATGATCCGCTCGCGGATCGCGCGCGGATAGGCGGCCACGTGTTCGGCCACGCTGCGGATCATGCGCTCAACGTAGATCTTGTAGTCAGGATCCAGGTAGTACGGGAACCGCGTGCCGTTGATGTCCACGGCCGGAACGCCGTTGGCGTAGATCCAGGACGGCGCTGACTGGCCCTGGTAGATCTTCAGCATCACGTACGGACCGTGCGCGAGACGACCGTAGATCGCGTCGTCCATCACGTCCCAGTCGAACACACCGTTCTCAGGCTCCATCGACGACCACATCGAACTCAATGCCATGCAGCCCTTGTACCACGGCACGTCCTGCGAGCTCAGCGTCGCCTCGGACGTCCGCGGCATGTACCCCCAACTCCACAGCCCGCACCAATCCGGCTTGTCCGCACAGACCACGCGAGGACCAGACAGCAGAAGCCAGAAGAGAAAACCCGAAAAGAAAAGAGTGCGGTCGCCGATGCCCCCGCGTGTGGTCGGCCGTGCACAGTACTTAACCATGGCCGCCGCCTTTCCGCTTAACCTTCTTGTCCCACCGTTTCGCCCGTAGGAGCCGCTGCTGCTGCAGGACCCAACGGTTTCGATTCAACCGCAACCCGGGGACGCTACACGCGCCCGCCACTGCCCAATCTATCGCTTTTGCGGGCACGTGTCAACTCTTTTGTGCACGTGCCCATTTCTAGAGAGGGGCAAGCGCCGCTTGACGCGTTGCCGATACGCATGGGATACTTGGTTTTCTGGTCAAATCTTCGAAGACTTGACCGCTTTAGGCCGTGGCGCGGCGTCACGGAGCGAAATGTCCTCACCGCGAAAGAAAACCTGTCCCCTCCCGGCCCGCGACGGACACGGTACTAACGCAGACGTTGCGTGAAGGTGAACACCGACCGAATTACCCAGACGCCGGATCCCCGGCAACGGCGAAGGGCTCGCCGGCTATCACGAGAGGAGCGACACACATGATGACATGCCTGAGAATCAGAGTGGCAGCAGCGGTTGTGAGCGGGGCAGTCGCGGTATCGGGCGGCACCGCGCGGGGGGTGAATGCGGCGCGCGCGCTGCGGAATGCGCCGAAAGCGCCATTCACTCCGTTGCGCATCATACCGGTCCCGCGCGAGGTCGGACGGACGGCGGACCAGGCGCTCGGCGTGGCTGCGATCCTCTTGCCCGACAGCGCAGGAGAACGACACAAGATCGCGGCGTCGGAAATCAATTCACGCTTGGCCGCACTCGGTGTGACCCGGCTGCCGGTCTGGACTGCGGGCACGAACGAGGAACGCCGGTTCAAGGGACGCCGGATCGTGCTCGGGCTGGCCGGCCCTGACACGGCCGAGCCCGTGCCCGGACAGGCGCAGGGCTATTACATCGACAGCACGGATCGACGCACCGTGAAGCTGATCGGACGCGACCAGGTCGGGTTGTTGTACGCCGCGGTAACGTTTTGCCGCATGCTCCTGCGCGCGGAGGACGGCAACGCCGTACTACTCGGCGCGGAAATCCGGGACTGGCCGGACTTCACGCTGCGCGACGGCGCGTTCGGCAAGCTCTACCGCAAGTACAAGAAGGGCACTGTGTTCGATCTGATCAGGAAGGACGACCGCACGGCCGACACCGTCATCGCCCGGTATCAAAAGGACATGAAGGCAAACATGGACCGGCTGCTGCGAGTGAAGCTCAACCTGGCCGCGGATCGCCCGACCAAGGCCTGGAAGGTGCCGGGTAAGCCGATCATCGAGAACTGGGACATGCTGGTCGAGGCGATTGGCAGCCGGGAAAAGGCGACGCGCTACTGCAACGTGCTCAAGGAGATCCGGGACTACGGCTGGGCCCGCGGCATTGCGTGGATGGAGATGTTCCACGGCGAGATCGGGACCTATCCGAAGGACAAGGACGACCCGCAGATCACACGCTGTGCATACCACAAATCACACAAACGCTATTTCTGTTGGACGTTGGACGAGCATCTGCGCAAGCGTGCGGAGGGCCGTGCGAAGCTGATGGGCATGCAGGGCGTGCGGATGCCCTACGTCCACGCAAACGACGGTGGCGGGTATACGAATCCCGGCGGCTGGGGCCAACGCTGCAAATGGTGCAAGCAGCGTTGGGGCGACGACCACGGTGCGGCCGACGCGCACGTGTTCGGGATCTGGCTCGCCGCGTTCAAGAAGCACATGCCCGACTTCCAATACTTCAGCATGGTCCCGTACCCCTACAACACGCGGATCGTGACCGCGCCCAAGGACCCCAACTACGACGCCATCACGACATACTGGAAGAACCTGCATGCGGGCATGCCGGACGACCCGCGGGTCGGGTTCTGCATTCGGGAAAATGCCCGCAAGAACACGCTTGGCTACTTCGACATCTGCAAGGGCCGCTCCATCCTGCTCTGGTGGGATCCGAACCCCTACCAATGGCGCGCCCAGTTCTCCGGTTGGCACGCCGCGCTCAAGACGTTCTACGCGCCGAACCGCCGGTGCTGGATACTCAGCCCGCCCACGGAAACACCGGTTTCCAGGGTCGCGCTCGCGCAGTACGCCTGGAACACCGAGACGCCGGGCACCACGTGGTTTGAGCCCAGCACGAGAATCGAGCCGGCCGGAACCGAGCCGGCGGAGCTCTTCGAGTCCTGGCTGCCGCGGTTCGCCGCCGAATGCTACGGCGACAGCGTGGGCGGCGACCTGGCCGCGATGCATCGCGGCGCGATCTGTCCGTCCTACGCCGTGTATCCGGGCTACATCTCGCCGGCCAGGGCACAGGCCAACGGCACCGACCGGATCAAGCAGCAATACGAAGCGCTCAGGGAGGGGGTGGCCGGACTCGAACGGGTCTGGCGACGCATCGAGCGCGGCGAGAAGAACGTGCTCAAGCCGGAAGCGGAGTCGGACTTCTACGGGCTGACCCAGCAGGCCGGCAAGCTGCTGGCGTTCGCCTCCTACAACTACGCGCGCATGGAGATGGAGGATGGACTCCGCAGCGCACGCCCGAAACGCGAGATCGCGCTGCGGCTGGCCGGCGCCATCGAGCGGGTCCGACACGACAACCAGATTGCGGCGCGCATGGCGGCACGCGTCAAGGGCAAACCGACGTCCGGCCAGGCATCGCTGGTCCGGGAAAAGACAACCGTTCTCGTCGGGCCGCGCTACAGGAAAGCGGACTTCGCCAGCCATGAAAAGGGGCTCCTCGATCTGCTCGCGGTGCTGCGCGGCGAGGTGACCGAACGCCGGGAGCCGCCGGAGAACAGAAAAACGATCCGGTGGCTCATGAAAGACGGCGAAGGCGTCACGCTCGGCAAGCACGGCATCTCCGAGCACTCGCTCGTCTCCTGGCCCGCGCACGGCGGCAAAGGAAAAGCGATCCAGATCGACGGGTTCAGGACCGCATGGAAGGACGGCGTGCGCGTGCAGTTCCCGCCCGTCGACATCAGCGGCTACCGCGGAAAAGGCGGCCGGCTCCGGTTCTACGTCAACGGCGGGCTCGGCGGCGCCCACAACTTCAGCTTCTGGCTCAACGCACGCGGGCCGGCCGGCGAGCAGCTTGAGGTGACAAAGAGCCTGCGCCACGTGCGGCTCGCAAACTACGTCGGCGTCGACGGGTTCGAAGAGACCTGGCAGCTCGTGGACATGCCGCTGTCCAAACTCCTCTCAGAAGGGCACACGGAGGTGTTCGGGTTCAGCATGAACTACGCCAGGACAGACCGTGCCTGCGGGCCGCTGTGGATCGACTCGATGTACGTCTGCCTGCCCGCCAAGCCGGTCGAGCGGCGAGTGCCCGTGCAGGAACGCGTCGCGCGAGCGGCCAAGACGGCACAGCTGCAGGCGCGCCACGTGAAGACACGCAAGTTCGTCGGCGCCGAAGGGACCGAGAGCCGGATCGTGCTGCCCATGCGTCTGACGGGCGACGGCAAGCTCACGGACGTGCGGCTGCGCGTACGCGTGCTCGATCCACAGAACAAGCCGCTCGCGGACGAGGAATTCCTGCGCGCCGCCGAGCTGCGCACGCCCTGGTGGTTCGAGCCGCTGCAACTCGACCTGGGCAGGGAGGTGGACAGCGCGACTGTCGAAATGGTACTAGAATCCCGTGAACTGAAGCGGACCACCAAGATGACCGCGGCGTGGCAATAGCCTCGCGGGCCAGGAACTGTTGTCCCCTTCCGTACACCGGCGGCTACGTTACCTGTGCATACCGAGAACAACGATGAACGCAACGACGGATGAATCGATCTCTGACGCAGAACTCTTGCACCGCTTTGTGCAGGAGCGATCGGAACAGGCGTTTCGTTTGCTGGTCGAGCGCCATTCGAGCATGGTCCGTGCCGTCTGCGCGCGCGGGCTCGGCGGCAATCCCGCCCAGGCGAAGGACGCCGCGCAGGCTGTGTTCATCATCCTTGCGCGACGGGCGGGCAAGATTCGGAACCGCCGCGCGCTGTCGGGTTGGCTGTTCAGGACAGCCGGCTTCGTTACGTCGAACATGCGGCGCGAAGAACGTCGCAGGCAACGGCGCGAACAAAGGATGGCAGTCATGATGGAGCGAGAGGAACAGAAACGAGCGCAGCTTCCCTGGTGGACGGGCATCGAGGAGCATGTAAATGCGGCCATCGCCGCGCTCGGCGCGCCGTACCGCGAAGCGCTCGTGCGTTACTGTCTCGAGGGCAAAGCACAGAAAGCGATCGCGATGGAACTGGATTGCTCGGAGGAAGCGGTCAAGAAACGGGTCGCGCGTGGGCTGGCGAAGGTGCGCGCGCGCCTGCTCAAGCATGGGGTCACGCTCTCGGCCGGCGCCCTGACGGCCTGCTTCTCCGAGGGCATCGCGGAGGCGGCGACCGCCGAGCTCGCAGGCTCGTGTCACGCCGCGGCCATGACGGCCACGGCCGGACAGGCGAGTGCGGCTGCGGTGGGTGGCTCGCAGGCAATTGCGGACGGGGCCATGCGCATGATGACATGGCTGAAGGTCAAAGTGGCGACCGTCGTCGTGACCGGTACGGTCGCGGTGTCCGGCGGCACGGTCGCGGCCGTGCATACTGCGCGTGTGATGATGAACGCGCCGCAGCGGCCGTATGCCGAATTGCGGGTCATCCCGGCCCCGCGCGAAGTCGCGCGCACGCCGGACCAGGTGCTCGGCGCCACGGCGATCGTCCTGCCGAAGCCTGCGGGAACACGCCACGCGATCGCGGCGGCGGAGATCAATGCTCGCGTGGCCGAGCTGGGTATGGATCACCTGCCGGTCCTGACGGCGGGCTCCGATGCCGAGCGCAGGTTCAGGGGCCGCCGCATCGTGCTGAGCCTCGCGCGGCCCGACACCACGGAGCCCGTCCCCAAACAGGCGCAGGCCTACTACATCGACAGTACCGGGCGGCGCGAAGTCAAACTGATCGGACGCGACGAAGTCGGCCTGCTCTACGCCGCGGTCACGTTCCGGCACATGCTCCTGCGCGGCAACGACGACAACGCCATGCTGCTCGGCGCCACGATCCGGGACTGGCCGGACTTCGCGCTGCGCTCGATCGGCGTGTTCTACAAGCTGCGCAGGAGGCAGAAGGAAGGAAACGTGTTCCACGCGATCCGGTCCGGCAGCGGCAAGACCGACACCGTCATCGCCGAATACCTGCAGGACACGAAGCGGAACATGGACCGGATCTTCCGGCTCAAGCTCAACCTGGCCATCGGCTATCCGCTCAGAGCCTACAACCTGCCGAACCGGCCGCTCGTAGACAGTTTTGAGATTCTCGTTGAAACGATCGGAAACCGGCGAAAGGCCGCACGCTTCTGCAAGGTTCTGAAGGAGGCGCGGGATTACGGATGGGCGCGCGGCATTGCGTGGATGGAGATGTTCCACGGCGAGATCGGGAACTCGCCGGCAAACGACAAAGACCCACTGATCACGCGCTGCGCATACCACAAATCGCACAAACGCTATTTCTGCTGGACGCTGGACGAGCACCTGCGCAAGCGCGCGGTGGGGTGTGCCAAGCTGCTCGCCATGCAGGGCGTGCGCATGCCCTACGTCCACGCAAACGACGGCGGTGGGTATACCAGTCCCGGCGGCTGGGGCCAGCGCTGCAAATGGTGCAAACAGCGCTGGGGCGACGACCACGGTGCGGCCGACGCGCATGTGTTCGGGATCTGGTTCGACGCGTTCAAGAAATACATGCCCGAGTTCGAGTATTTCGCCATAGTCCCCTATCCCTACAACACGCGCATCGTTTCCACGCCCGGGCATCCCAACTACGACGACATCATGACATACTGGCGGAACCTCCACGCGGGCATGCCGAACGACCCGCGGATCGGGTTCTGTATCCGGGAACAAAGCCGGCAGAACACGCTGGGCTATTTCGATATCTGCAAAGGCCGCTCCATTCTCCTGTGGTGGGATCCGAACCCATACCAATGGCGGCCCCTGTTCACGGGCGGGCACGCGACACTCAAGACATTCTACGCGCCGGACCGGCAATGCTGGATGATCAGCCCGCCGCCGGAGACTCCGGTCGCCAGAGTCGCGGCCGCACAGTATTCGTGGAATACCGAGACCTCAGGCGCGCTGTGGTTCGGGGACTGCCAGAAGATCGAGCACGCGGGAACCGAACCGAAAGAGCTCTTCCGCACCTGGCTGCCACGCTTTGCCGCCGAGTGGTACGGGGACACGGTAGGCGACGACCTGGCCGCGATTCATCGCGGCGCGATCAGCCCGTCCTACGTGGTCTATCCCGGCTTCGTCTCGGCGCGCCGCGCGCAGGCGGCCGGCGCGAGCCGCATCAAGCAGCAGTACGAAGCCCTGAAGGAAGGCGTGGCCGGCATCGAACGCGTCTGGCGCCGCATCGAGAGCGGCGAGAAGAACGTACTCAAACCCTATGCCGAAGCCGACTTCTACGGGTTGAGCGTACAGGCAGGCAAGCTGCTCGCTTTCGCCTCCTACAACTACGCGCGCATGGAGATGGAGGAGGGTTCCCGGAACATGCGGCCGAAACGTGAAATCGCGCTGCGGCTGGCGGGCGCGATCGAACGGGTGAGGAAAGACAACCGCATTGCCGCGCGTATGGCGGCGCGCACCAAGGACAAACCGCAGTCCGGACAGGGCGCGTTGGCCCGGGAAAAGACAACCGTGGTCATGGGCCCGCGCTACAAGAAAGCGGATTTTGCCGCACACGACAAACAACTCATGGATCTGCTCGCCGTGCTGCGCGGCGAGGTGACCGAACGCCTGGAACCGCCCGAGAACAGGAAGACGGTCCGCTGGCTCATGCGGGACGGCGAAGGCGTGAAGCTCGGCAAGCACGGCATCTCGGAGCATTCGCTGGTCTCGTGGCCGGCACACGGCGGAAAGGGCAAGGCCATCCAGATCGACGGGTTCCGGACCGCGTGGAAGGACGGGGTGCGTGTGCAGTTCCCGCCCGTCGATGTGAGCGGCTACCGCGAAAAAGGCGGCCGGCTCCGGTTCTACGTCAACGGCGGGCTCGGCGGCGCACACAATTTCAGCTTCTGGCTCAACGCGCGCGGACCGGTCGGCGAACAGCGCGAAGTGACGAAGAGCCTGCTCCACGTGCGGCTCGCAAACTATGTCGGCGTCGACGGGTTCGAAGAGACCTGGCAGCTCGTGGACATGCCCTTGAAGAAACTGCTCCGAGAAGGGCACACCGAGGTATTCGGGTTCAGCATGAACTACGCGCGGGATGACCGCGCATGCGGGCCGTTGTGGATCGATTCGATGTACGTCTGCCTGCCTTCGAAGCCGGTCACACAGCGCGTGCCCCTGCAGGAACGCAGCGCGCGACCGGCAAAGACGGCACAGCTGCAGGCGCGCCACGTGAAGACGCGCAAGTTCGTCGGCGCCGAAGGGACCGAGAGCCGGATCGTGCTGCCTATGCGCCTGACCGGCGACGGGAAGCTGACGGACGTCCGACTCCGCGTGCGCGTGCTCGACGCAGCGAACAAGCCGCTCGCCGACGAGCTATTCCTGCGCGCGGCCGAGCTGCGCACACCCTGGTGGTTCGAGCCGCTCCAGCTCGACCTCGGCAGAGAGGTCGACAGCGCGACCGTCGAGACCATCATCGAATCGCGTGAGGTCAAGCAGACAACCAAGCTCAGTGCCGTCTGGAATTGAGACAGGCGGACTACGGCCGCCCGCACCCCTGGCTGAGCACCGTTCCGGGCTGCCTGGGCAGGTACGCGCGGGTCGCGCGCAGCAGTTCGTTGAACATGCGCCACGCCTTGTCGGTGGGAAGCGACATGAGCGGGTCGTTCAAAAACGCCTGGAACGCGAGCTCCTTGTCGCAGGTCAGGCCCGCCTCGACGATCATCTCCTGCACGGCGACCACGCGGCTGACCAATGCCTCGACGCCCGGCGGCAGCCGCCCGCTGAGCTCCGGCTTCACGCTGTCCTTGGCGAACCATGCGTTCGTTTCGACCACCGCCTCGCGCGGCAGCCCTTCGTGCTGGCCCGCGTTCGGCAGGTTCACGTTCGTGCGCAGGTCGCGGATCCCGAGGATCGCCGCCATCTGGCGCGTGCCTTCCTCGCCCGACTGTTTCAGCTCGAACCGCTTCTTCTCGCGAAGCTGCCGCCGGAACTGGCGGGGCAGGTTCGCGTAGCGACGCTCGCGGTAGCTGTACGGGGTCAGCACGACGCCCCAGCGGTGCAAGGTGGCAACGTCCTTGAGATAGTACGGCACGAACTCGACCAGATGCCGCTCGCCGGCCGCGGGCAGGATTCCGAACCGCTTGAACAGGTCGTACTTGACCTGGCCTTTCGACTGGAACACGCCCAGCTCGGCGATCTCCTCCTCCTTGATCACGCGGACCTCGCCCTTCTCCTTCATCTTGCGCCGGGCCAGCGCGAGCAGGTCGACCCCGTTGCAGGTCGCCTTGTCGATCCACGTGAAATGGTTGACGCCCAGCACGTTCACCTTCACTTCGTCGCGGGTCGGCGCGTAGCCGTGATACTGTTTCATGAGGCCGCCCAGCCAACGCTGCGTGCCGAACACCTCGTGACAGCAGCCGAACGCCTTGATCTCCGGCCAGACCTTGTAGAGCGTGCGCGTGCAGACCGTCATCGGGTTCGTGTAGTTGATGACCCACGCGTTCGGCGCGTGCCGCGCGACGGCACGCGCGATCTCGGCATACATGGGGACCGTGCGCAACGAGCGGCATAGCCCGGCAGGGCCCACCGTGTCGCCGACCGGATGGATGATCCCGTACTTGGCCGGGATCTCCAGATCGTGTTTCATCATGTCGATGCTGCCGGGTTGGATGCTGGCAACAACGAAATCCGCGCCCTTGATCGCCTCGTTCAACGTCTTGGGGACCGTGTACTGCCATTCCGACACAGCCTGGCGCGACGCGTTCACGCGCCGGCCCCACCGCGCGTTCAGCAGCGCCATCGGTCGGTTGATGTCGTAGAGCGCGACCTCGCCCCGGAACTCTCCGCACAAGGCCAGGTCGTTCATGAGTTTGTGCGCCCAGCCCCGCGAGCCCCCGCCCACGTACGCGATCTTGATCTCGATCCCTTTCTTCATCTTCCTGCGCATCGTCGCTCCTCAACCGCAAAAGGGCCCGGCGCAAAATGCGCCGGGCCCCGTCTGTTCCTGTCCTCCGCGGTGCGCTTACCAGCGCTCGCGGCGGCCGCCGCCGCCACCGCCGCCACCGCCACCGCCGCCACGATCGTTGCGCGGGCGCGGCTGCGACTCGTTCACGCGCAGGCTGCGGCCCATCATGTCCGCGCCGTTCGTGGCCTCAATCGCCTTCTCGGCCTCAGCCTTGTCCGGCATCTCCACGAAGCCGAAGCCCCGCGACTTGCCCGTGTACCTGTCCATGATCACCCGGGCGGATGTCACGGTGCCATGCGCCTCGAACAGCTGCTGCAAGTCAGCGTCCGTCGCGTCGTACGAGAGGTTTCCAACGTAGATGTCCATCCTGCGTCCTCGTCTGTGTCATGCCTCTGTAACCGATTCCTCAACCATGACACAAGGTGAAGCTCGGCGTCCGCCATTCTCGGCGACCGCGCAGAGAGTCTCACATTCCCGAAAAAACTGCAACCACTCTTATCAGAAAAAACGCAAGCCCGTTTCGGGCCCGTTTTCCGCTCATTTGAAGAACTGCGGGAGCAACTCCTTCGAAGCCGTCAGCAGCTCGTCGAGCATCTGCTCGGTGTCCTCCGGCAGGATCGCCATCTCGTCGAACATCAGCGCCTGCAGCGCCAGGCCGCGGTCGCCCTTGACCGCCGCGTCCGCCACGAGCTCGTGCCAGACGAAGCGCTTCTCGAGCATGCCCTTCAGGATCGGCGGCGCATCGCCGACCTGAATCGGGCGCGCGCCGTGGCTGTCGGTGACCGCCTCGAGCTCGAGCTCGCCGTCGCGCGGCAGGTTCGGGACCGCGCCGGCGTTGGCCGTGTTCACAATGCACAGCTCGCGACGGCCGGCCGCGATCGCGGCAATGATGCCCTCCACGCTCTCGCCCATGGCGCCGCCCGCCTTTTTCGGGGGCAGCTTCACCTCGGCCAGATTCTCTTCGAGCTGCTTGAGCGATTCGGCGCGCTGCTCCTCCGACTCCGGTTCCGGCGGCGTCTCGGCCGGCATCTCGAAGCCCCGGCCCTTTACGGCCTTCTTGAGCTGGTACGGCAGTTCCTCGGGCGTCCGTACGCGTGACAGGAACGGATAGAACTCGACCGCATGGCTGTCGCTCGCGTACATCACACGATAACCGTAGACCGCCGAGAGCTTCGCGCACAGCTCGCCGCCGTCGTGTGCTTTCTGTTCACAGGTGCGTTTCATCAGCTCGGGATAGACATCCGCGCCGTTGTGCATCAAACGAATAATCCAGTAGTAGTGGTTGGTACCGATCCAGACGCACTCCAACTCCTTCGGCGGCAGCTCCAACAGCTCCGCCGCGCGCCGGATCCCGCCCTGCACGCCGTGACAGATGCCGTAGGCCGTGATGTTCGTGTACTTGTGCATCGCGCGGCACAGCACCGCCATCGGGTTCGAGTGGTTCAACAATATCGCCTTCGGCGCCCGCTTCTCCAGCTCGCGGCAGAAATTGATGTAGATCGGGATCGAACGCAGCCCCATCATCATGCCCGCCGGCCCGCACGTGTCGCCGACAACCTGGTGTATCCCGTACTTCGCCGGAATCGCAATGTCGTAGTTGTGAACACGAGAACCATACACGCCGGCACCCTCGCCGCTGCCGCCAATCGCAGAAATCGCAAAGCCGACACCGTCCGTAGCGTCCGCGACGTCCGACGCCGTTCGCACCGTTACGCCCGCGCCGCCTTCCTCCGCCAAACGATTGCCCATTCGCGCCATCGCCTCCGCACGGTCCACCGCCAGGTCGTACAAAATGATCTCCGACCCGCTCAGCCCCTCACACGCGATCAGGCGCGGCAACAAATTCTTGAAATAACCGCCCGCACCACCCAAACATACGATCTTCTGCCCCGACATTGCCTCTCTCCTCCTCTATCGAATGCCCAATAACCAACAAGGAATCTCCACTATCCAACCGAAATGGCTCCGCCTTGAAAATTGGATATTCAGTCTTCCTCCTAATCCCCTACCATTGCCCCCCCACCCCTCGCCCGTCCAGCCACTCCGCATGGAT
>Ga0272441_10003112_pt1 | contig 32227 bp, 25 predicted proteins | sample SSMProp6N_FD_193582 | JGI IMG/M metagenome (GOLD analysis project Ga0272441, IMG submission 193582) | Marine sediment archaeal communities from Little Sippewissett salt marsh, Falmouth, MA, United States - SSM-Prop-6N | ecosystem: Environmental > Aquatic > Marine > Wetlands > Sediment ... | reverse complement strand
CCATCAATTTCATAATCAAGATTGTCGCGGTTTTTTTCAAGGTCCTCACAATATTTGATTGCTTCCTCAATATCATCTATCTTTTCAATAAGCGGATTAACTCTAAAACCCGCTTCTTTTAGTGCGACAATTATATCTTTTTGAGTTAAAAATTCTTTATCTGAAAAAGAAATTGTATAAACAAAAATATTAAGTGGTCTAGAGGCAACAATTTTTGGATCTAGCTGTCTTAAAGAACCTGCTGCTGCATTTCTGGGATTTGCAAATACTACCCCTCCTTTTTCAGCTTGAATTCTATTGTATTTTTTAAAACCTTCAACCGAAAAATATACCTCACCACGGACTTCTACATTGACAAGGTCATTTCCCATTAACTTTAAAGGGACGCTTGGTATAGTTTTAATATTTGATGTTACGTCATCCCCTTTTATACCATCTCCTCTGGTTGCCCCTCTAACCAAAATTCCATTTTCATACAAAAGGGCAACTCCAGCCCCATCAATTTTTGGCTCAATAACATAGCCAACATTTCCAACATTCTTTTTAATCCGTTCATCAAATTCTTGCAGTTCCTTATAAGTGTATGTATTATCAAGGGATAACATTGCTGATTTATGTAAAACAGTATTAAAACCTTCAATAGGTTCTCCTCCAACTCTTTGGGTTGGTGAGTCAGGGGCAATTAAATCAGGGTATTTTTCCTCTAATTTTTCAAGTTCTTTTAATAACTGATCAAATTCATAATCAGATATAACTGGATTATTTTCTACATAATATTTGTGATTATGATAATTAATCTCATCACGAATCTTTTGAATTTTCTTTTTTGCATTCTTTTTATCCATTGTTATCCACTTAGAGTTTTTTCAATTTCTTTCAATTTTTGTGTATTTATAATATCACTTTTTTCCAACCAACCTCTTCTTGCAGTTGCCAAGCCTAACTTTATAAATTTTAAGTGTTCAATATTATGAGAATCAGTTCCTACAACTAATTTAACACCCGCTTCCTTTGCAATTTTCACATTTATATCATTTAAATCAAGGCGGTCAGGAAATGAATTTATTTCTAAAAATGTCCCTGTATTTTTTGCAATTTCAATTATTTTTTCGATATCTACTTGGTATGGTTCTCTTCTACCAATTAAGCGCCCTGTTGGGTGAGCAAGAAAATGGACATATTCGTTCTGCATTCCATTGATAATACGATTGGTCATCTCCTTTAAATCCATTTTAAAACTAGTATGAATACCGATTGATACAACATCAAATTCATTTAATATCTTATTGTTATAATCTAAAGATCCATCAGATTTGATATCACATTCTGTACCACATAGAATTTTAAAATCGGAAAAATTTCTGTTTAACTTATTAATTTCATCTATTTTCTTTTTTACTCTTTCTTCAGATAAACCATTAGCGATTTTCAGGGATTGTGAATGATCGGTAATACAAACGTAAGAATACCCCATATTCTTTGCAGCATTTGCCATCTGTTCAATTGAGTTATTTCCGTCACTCCAAGTAGAATGAATATGCAAATCGCCCATTATGCTATTATATCCAACTAAATTTGGTAATTTACCTTTTTTAGCTAAATTAATTTCACCTCTATTTTCTCTTAATTCAGGTTCTATGTAAGTAAGTCCAAGTTTGGTGTATATATCATTTTCAAGTTCGCCAGCAATATATTTTTCAGTTTTTTTGTCAAAAAGACCATACTCATTGAGTTTGTAACCCTCTTTAATTGACAAACTCCTCATTGACACGTTGTGCTCTTTTGAACCTGTGAAATATTGTAGTGCTGCACCATAACTTTTATTTTCAACTACTCGAAAATCCACTTGGATGTTGTCATTTAGCAATACACTTGTTTTTGTATTGCCTTTCAATAAAACGCGTTGGACATTACCATATTTTACAAAATAATCCATTACTTCGTCCGGATATTTTGAAGATGCAAGAATATCAATATCTCCGATAGTTTCTTTCATTCTACGTAAACTACCTGCAATACTGATATTGTCAATTCTTTTGAATTTCTTCAGATAATCCAAATATTCGTTTCCATCATTATTTGCGATATTTAGAAGTACTCTTCCGGATGTTTTTTCACGAAGCTGAATACTACGCAAAATGTTTCTTTCCGTTATTTCTCCAAAACCTTCCACATCTCTTAGTTGGCCTTCGATACAAGCTTTTCTAAGTTCCTCGACATTTGAAATGCCTAATTTATTATACAGAGCAGCAACCTTCTTAGGCCCCAAGCCAGATAATTCTAAAAGTGACAGCAATCCTTCTGGAAACTCGGCTTTTAATTTTTCAAAATATTCTAATTTACCTGTTTCTACTAATTCCTTTATTTTTTTTGCTAATGCCTCACCTATACCTGGAATTGATTGAAGTTGATTCTCTTTTGTAATAGTTTCAATGTCTTTCTCCATTGTTCCAATCTTTTGGGCAGCCATTCTGTATGCCCTTGTTTTAAAGAAAATCTCTCCTTTTAGATCTAATATATCTGCAATTTTGTCTAAAATCTCTGCAACAAATTGGTTTTTCATATTTTTTCTCTACTTATTTAGGAAAATAATTATATTAACTTCATCCCCATCTTTTAAATGTAGTTTCTCTCGTAAACAATAAGGCGAAATAAATTCCAAGATATTTGAATAATGACTACGGATAGGTAAAACAATAACAGCCTTATGGTTGTTTATTTTTGCATTGAAACATAATACAGTACCAAATGTCCTATTTTTAGTTTTGAATTCATCAATTTTTGTTCCGCCATAATTTCTCAACAATCTTAATTTATTCCTTTCAACATATTCAATTTCTACATTCAATGTTCCGGGATAAGGGATGAAGTCTAATTTTTCCTTAAATTGTTCAACATAACCTCTTTGTTCAGTATAATACTTACCCTCTCCCACACCTGAGACAATTCTTCCCTTAAAAAAAACCTGATTTGTTAATTCAAATATCTGTTTGTATTGAGAAAATTCTTCTCTTAAGAACTCGACCCCATTATTTGTAATTTGAATAAGTTGTTTTTTTATTCCCAATTCTCTAGATATCATTTGAAGATTATCTAGTTCTAATAAATATCTCGAAGCCGTTTGTTGACTTGTTTCTAATTGTTTTGCTAACTCATGAGAAGATATTTCTATTCTGTTACTAACCGCCCCTAACAATGCAAGTTCTTTTAATGTTTGAAGTAAGTAAGATTTCATAAATCAATATTCCCCTAATTTTTATCCTATACTTTCAACCAGTTTTTTCCCTTTTTGAGTTAATTTATAAGAATTGCCATTTTTTTCTAATATGTCTTCTTTAATGAAATCCTCAACCACTCTTTTTACAATTGTTAGAATTATTCTATTTTTTTTCGCAATCCTATTAATGTTAGTTTCTCCAGAGATAAATTCGTTGAACACTGCTCGTCTGTACTTGTTTGAAAGAATAAAACCTTCGTTCATTGATACACCAATATCTTAATTTATATGCATCACATAAAGCTTTTCACAAAAAATGTTACAAAGAATTCCAATAATACTAAATTCATCACAGTTGCTTGATTATGCGATTAAGAAATCAAAAAAGATTGAAGTGTATGATACTAATGCAAACTATAAGATTAAAAAAACTATTATTTCAAGAACGGAATCTTTTTCATCTATAATTTTTTCCAAACTGGAACAATATGTAAAAGGTTTTCCAACTATTGACAAATTACCTTCATTTTACCAAGAGTTAATTGATATAAAGATAAGCGTAGACAAATTGAGAGAATCGATTGGTGCTGTTGATTGGGCAAGAAAAACTTGTATGCGAATCTATGTGTCACAAAGCAAGTCCTTAAAAAAGACAAGTAAGATTGATTTTTTGAAACAAAAACAAAAGGAGATTTATGGTAGAATCTCATCTGTTGTAAAACAAGTAGATAAAAACTTAAATTTAATGGCTAACGCTCAGCGATTGATAAATAAATTTCCCGATATTCAAGATATCCCAACTATTGTTATTTCAGGCTATCCAAATGTGGGCAAATCCTCTCTTTTAAGACTTCTTTCATCTGCAAAACCAAAAATTGCCCAATATCCATTTACCACTCAGCAAATCTATGTAGGTCATTTGTTAAGAACAAAAAATCATATAACACAAAAATATCAAATAATTGATACTCCAGGCTTATTAGATCGACCATTGTCAGAAAAAAATGAAATAGAAAAACAAGCTATAGCTGCTTTGAGACATCTTGCAGATATAATTATTTTTATTTCAGATCCTTCAGAAACATGTGGCTATTTATTGGATGATCAATTACATATGTTATCTCAAATTAAAGGAATTTTTAAAGAAATACCATTTATAATTGTAGAGAACAAGGTTGATTTGAAAAAAACAAATTCCACAAATATTAAAATTTCTTGTGAAAAAAAACATGGTTTAGATGAGTTGGTTACTGAGATTTATGATCAAATGGATAAGCTTATACCAACTGCAAAATATGAAAATGCGGGCGCCGGGATTTGAACCCGAGTTATAAGCTTGGCAAGCTTAAGTGATACCAGGCTACACCACACCCGCAGCTAAATTTTGAAACCAAGAAGCAATAATTGCTTAAAAAGGGTTACGATAACCAAATTTACATTTATTCTTCTATTTAAAATGAAAAAATTGGCAAAATTGGAAAAAATATTTAAATAAATACTAAATAATATTATTATATAAATGAGAAGGTTAGTCTTATTAGTTATATTGTTTCTTCTAATAACTTCATCAGCTTTAGCTAGTTCTATGCAATCAATATCATTAGATGAATCACCTGAAGATACGGACAATTCTTCTTATAAATCATATCCAATTTTAAATTATTTATATAGATTCTGCAACTTTTTTGATAGAAATAACTTCGTTAAACAAAAAAAAATAGACGACAACTTTGTTTTTTTAACTGAGGATGTTGAATTAAAAGATGATGCATTTCATGGATCAAACTATCTACATTTTACAGAATGGTGGTATTTTGATGCAATTTTAGATAATGGGTATTCAGTACAAGTTGGTATAAGAGTTTTGAGTTTGATTAACCAGGGTTTGGTTCATCTTAGACTAGACATTTACAAAGATGGGGAATTAATCTCAAATGAGTTAAAATCCTTTTTAATTTGGGATTTTTTTACTTCTGAAGAAGTTCCCCTTGTTGAATTAAATAGGAACAGAATAATGAACGGTTATATAGACAAAGAAACTGGTGATTGGATATATAATCTTGACATAGAATTCGAAAAAACAAAAGCAGACCTTATTTTTATTGGTTGTACCAAAGGATGGAAAGGTAGCACACCAGGAGGAAAATGGGCAGTGTTATTGCCAAGAGCTGAAGTAAATGGAACTATAACAATAAATAACAATACAATCAATGTTAGCGGTATTGGATATCACGATCATAACTGGGATATCACGGTATTTACAGGCATCAATTTTGGATGGTATTGGGGTAAAGTAAATTCAGATAATTTTACAGCAACATGGTCAAAAATAATGACAACAAGATTCTGGGGTCAACCATTGCTTGTAATTAATGAAAAAAATGGAGAGTATAAAAATATAAATCAAGAGAATATAAATCTCCGTATCGATGAAATCACGATATTCCAAGGTATGTTGATTCCTTATTCTTTTGCTCTTGATGCAAGTGAAGAAAACATATCAATACACGTTGATATGGAGGTTTTTGACATCCATCATATTAGATGGTTTGGTATAATTAATTATTGGAGATATCATATTAGATGTAGAGGATATATTATTTTTGAATCAAAAACAGAACTAATAGACCAAGTGGAAATTGCAGAATTCATAAGATTTAGATAAATTTGAAAATTAATTTTTTTCCATTCTTTTTAATGGCATACTCAAATGTCTTCTAGCGCAAACAGGAACCTCGTATATTCCAAGCTGTAATTGTCTTTTCATTGGCATAATTTTTGGTTTATATTTTTTTGTCCCGCATATTTTACATTTAAAACCTTGATTTGTTCCAACAGATTTCATGTGTTTTTTACACTTTGAGCAAATTGGGTTTTCAATTTTTTCAAATATTTTTGTAAGATTTTTAACTTCAATTTTCTCTAAATTTATTGTTAGAGGTTGATTTCTAACCCCGCCACAGACTTTAACCATGTCTCCAGTTTTTAATCTTCTTATTACATTTCTGAATTGTTTTGTTGGTTCATATGCGGCACAATCGATGATATTATTGTTATCTTCAATTGAAAAAATTACATGACCACCTTCAATTGTATGAGGATCGTTAATTAGAGTACCTTTTGATAACACTGATTCATACGGCTGAATATTTTTTATTTCCTTTGGCACCAAATGATCGTCAGTTCCTTGATTTGTTTCAAATATCAACCAACTATCAAAATACTCTGATTTTATAATTGATGAGGCTTTCACCAATTCATCAGCATTATCTCCTCGGATACCAAATAAAATTGGGCAGGGTGAATTTGGTGCTATTCTATTATGTTTATTTTTATAATCGTAATTGTCAAAAGTAGATGTATATATTTTATCCATTTCCATTACTGAATTTACATCTACATCACGTTTTTTACCCCATTGTTGAGGTTGTCGATAGGATATTATTTCGTAAGTTTTATCCTTAATTGGTGTCCAAGCAACAGCTGCAGTTGCACCTATTAAACCCCTTGAATTTTTAAAACCCTTGAATTCCGCATTTAAATCTTTCAAAAAAGCTTTTGTCTCTTCAATTGTTACTATTTGGTTTACAGCTTTTTTATAAAATGAAAAATTAGGTTTTTTATCAAGACAAACAAAACCAGGATTTGTATTTTGATCATCTAATTTTGAATATTTCTCTATCGAATTATTAACAATTTTCTTTACTTTTCCATACTCTGATTTATCTACATCTTTTGTTAAATCTATACTAGAAGCGATTTCTTTTCCGTCAATTTTACCTATCTTTGATAATACATTGCCTTTTTTACCTATTCTTATTGAAATGGCTCCATTACCTCTAGTTTTCCAGGGAACATTCGGATTTAAACGAACTAGTTGAGGATAACCAATAATACTGAAATTTTCAGAGAATTCTTTAATCAAAATTCTTGCAATATAAGTAGTACATCCACCTTTTGTAGAATCCGTGTCATCAATGCCTATCCAGATTTTTTCACCAAAAAGATTATTATATTAGATGTACTTTAAGTTTCATCTATACATGAATAGAGTAGAACTAAAGGAGAAAATAAGAGATATTCTAAATAGTTCAGGGTTTTATGTCTCTGAATTACATTCGATGAGGTTAACAGGTTTTGATATAGTTGCTAGAAGAGATGATACGTTATTAATTATAAAAGTCATGACCAACATTGATTCTTTATCAGAAGATGTTGCAAATGAGTTAAAGACACTTTCTTCATTATTGAAAGCATGTCCGTTATTAATAGGAGAAAAAAATGGTCTTAATACTCTCGAAGATGATGTTATTTATTTCAGATTTGGAATTCAAGCAATAACTTTACAAACTCTTAGAAATAACCTTCTTGAAGGAATTCCAGTTAAAGTATATGCGGGACCAGGGGGTTTGTATGTAAATATTGATGAAGAAAAACTTCGGGAAATTAGAGAGGACAAAGGTATTTCATTAGGTGCTTTTGCAAGATATGTAAATGTTTCTAGAAGAACTGTAAGAATGTATGAGGAAGGAATGAATTCAAGAGTTGAAGTTGCTCAAAAGATTGAAAAATTACTTGAACAAACAATTACAGTTCCATTAGATATTTTAAGAAATCCTATTATAAATGATAAATTAAGTTTTCAATACCGTGGTGAGTTGGAAAATGTAAAATCTTTCCAAAAAGAAGTTTTCTCATTACTTGAAAAAGTTGGATATAAGATAATCCCCATGGAAAAATGTCCATTTGAAGCTTTAAGCAAGGATAGTGAAAAAATATTACTAACTTGCGTTCATAAATACAATAATAAATTAATTAAAAAAGCAGAAGTTGTAAGTAGTATTTCAAAAATTACAGAGAAACATGCAGTTGTTTTCACAGATAAAGACGTAGCAAAAAAGAATGTGTCTGGCACACCCATTATTGCAAAGAAAGAATTGAAAAAATTGTGTGATCCAGAAGAGGTTTTTGAGCTAATTATTGAAAGAATTTAATCATTATTTTAAATTTAATAGTTAACCAAACTTTTATAAATAAGGTCATTATTCCCGAGGAATACATTATCCTTAGGAGTATTCAAAGGGATAGTTGTTGATGTAAATGGCAGACAAAAAAACAATAGAGCTAGTGCAAAAAGCTTTAGAGGATTCAAAAAAGATTGAAAGAAAGTTCAAACAGAACGTAGATTTAGTTATTAATCTAAAAAATATTGATCTTAATGAAGCTAAAAACAGAATAGATGAGGAAATTATTCTACCACATGGTAAAGGTAAGGATTCAAAAATTGCATTATTTGCAAGTGGTGAACTTGCGTTTAAATCAAAAGGGAAAGTAGATTTTATAATAAAACCTGAAGAAATTGAAGATCTTGCTAAGGATAAAAAGAAATTTAAAAAGTTAGCAGACGAACATGATTTCTTTATTGCTGAAGCAGGATTGATGCCTGTTATTGGAAAAACGCTAGGTGTTGTATTGGGTCCAAGGGGAAAGATGCCCAAGCCAGTACCTCAGCAAGCCGATATAACAGGTGTTGTAAAAAACTTAAGAAATACTGTTAGATTACGTTCGAAGGCAAATAAAACATTTCATACAACTGCAGGTAAGGAAGAGATGGATAAGGAGAAAATTGCAGATAATGTCGATACTATCATTAAAAGATTAGAATCAAAATTAGAAAGAGGGCGGATGAATATCGGTTCAATCTACCTGAAAACAACGATGGGTCCTTCAGTTCGAATTATATAGGGTGTAAATAGCATGGCTCACGTAGCAAAATGGAAATTTGGAGAGGTAGACCAACTTACCAGTCTTTTGACAAATAATAAAATAGTTGGAATTGCAGAAATCGGGGGAATTCCAGGCCCTCAACTACAAAAGATGAGGGAAAATATCAGAAAAAATGCACAAATACGATGCGCCAAGAATTCTCTAATAATAAGAGCCTTAGATGAAGCAAATAAAAAGATTAATGGTATAAGTGATTTAAAAACGCAAATAAAAGGTCAAGCTGCAATCATTGCTACTGATATGAATCCTTTTAAATTATTTAGAGAGATAAAATCGACAAGAACAATGGCCCCAGCAAAAGGTGGAGAAACCGCAAGACATGATATCGAAGTCAGAAAAGGAAATACGTCATTTAAACCTGGTCCAATTGTAGGTGAATTGCAGAAGGCAGGAATTCCCGCTGCTATTCAGGATGGAAAAGTTATAATTAAAAATGATAAAGTAGTAGTAAATGCTGGTGAAAAAATATCATCAGAAGTTGCTCAGATGCTTACACGACTTGAAATTTACCCAATAGAAATTGGTATGAGTCTACATGCAATATTTGAAAATGGAACAATTTACGAACCAAATACTTTAGACATAGATATGGACAAATTTATTACCCAATTGCAACAAGCATCTGCAAATGCATTATATCTTGCGTTGGAAGCTGCTTTACCAACCAAATCAACAATTAATTATCTTTTGCAAAAAGCATACAAAAATGCCTATTCATTAGCATTAGAGAAGCAAATTTATACCAAAGATAACATAAAACAATTAATTTCAAAGACACATGCTTCCATGCTTTCGCTTGCGTCGCAAGCTAAAGATGCATTAGATGATGATTTAAAGAAAAAGTTAACATAGGAGGAACATAAATGGAATATATATATACCGCAATGCTTCTTCATTCAGCAGGTCAAAAAATATCTGAAGAGAATGTTAAGAAAGTGCTAACTGCCGCTGGCACTAAACCGGATGATGCTAGAATAAAAGCTTTAGTTGCTTCTCTTGATGGAGTTAATATCGATGAGGCAATAAAATCCGCAGCTGCAGTGCCTTTAGCCACAGCACCATCTGCACAAGCTGGAGCACCTGCTGAAGAGAAAAAAGCAGAGAAGAAGAAAGAAGAAAAGAAAGAAGAAGTCTCTGAAGAAGAAGCTGCAGCAGGATTAAGTGCTTTATTCGATTAAAATTGGAGAAATAGCATAATAAAAATGCTAATCTTCTTCTTATTTTCAACAAAATTATTGAGCAATTGAGGATTTTATCAAGTGGGGGACGGGATGCATTGGATAGGAGGAATGTAACTTTAGTGGAAAGCAGATACTATACTAACCTCCCCTGCTTGTTTTATGTCCCCCATTTTGAAATGTCTTTATATAATAAATAGTTTTCTCTTACATATTTATTACCGTATTACCGTAAAAATAACAGGAGTAACATAATATGTAATTTTGGAGGTAATAATATTCTTAATTTAAATATTAAGAATATGAAGGATTAAATTACTCGTAACCTCCAACCATTAGACTTGGGTCACCAAATAAAATGAATTCTTCAATAGTAAAATAATCCCTACCAACATCATTAATATAATAATTCTGAGCTTGTGTAAGCATTTCTCCCACAGTGATACCGCTTTCATATGACTTAAAAAACTCTACATCTAGAAGACCTGCGCCAGCATGAACACCATTTTCATCCACCCATGTATAAGCAACTCTTGTTGCACCTATTGTTGCAATTGATCCCCCATTTTCTTTCTTAAGAAAACTCCAGGCAAAGCATGGATAAAATATTGAAGGATCGTTTTCGAGATTTGTGAAAGTGAGTAGGAATTTAGTTAATAATGGGAAGTAATGGTTGAGATCGGATACATTAAAATCAAGTTTTCCAGTAAGGCAAGCATCAAAAAATAAAATAGGTAACTTTTCATTATTTTTCATACCATTTAGATAAGGGGTATAATAGGATATCATTATTTTAGATATAGCATTAGGTCGGTAAGTACCCCAACCCATTTCAAAACCATGACCTGCATAGCTTACAAAACCTGCTCCTTTTGTTATAGCTAAATTAAATGTAAGGGCATTTAAGTTATGTTTTGATGTCCAAAGTTTTATGTGTTTAAAATCTGGTAATTGTTCTGCTACAGCAGCATTTGTAATCTCTCCCTCATAAACAAAAGGTCTCCCAAACCTACGTAGCGGGAAGGTATCTCCCCCAATAAGTACCATATTATTAAACCAGGTTTTACCAAAGGTTTCTTTTTCATAATTAACAATTTTTTTTAAAACTGTATCAAGTTCTTCTCCGTTGGAACAAGGGATGCGACCAATATTTACATCAGCATATAAATCTACTCCATCTTGGTCATTGTTAATTGGTGGCCAACCACTATCGTGAACCTCACCAAATCGATTATTTTCGTTTGAATCCCAACTACAGAATTTAAAATCATCATTATATACATCAGCATAATAAATATCTGTCAACAAACCGTTCATATTCCAAGGCGAGGAAAAGGACGTTCTTGTTGGTAATTTTTTAATATCACCAATAAGTAAGACGTACTTACAATCTAATTTATCTACAGCATCTTTTATAAAATATTTAATTTTCTCAGCTTTATCTCTGCCTGAATAATTTTCATATATACTTTCAAGAGTGACAAGAGTTGTTTCAATTCCGTAACTATTTTTATGGTTTACAAATGAATCTAAATTGCTAGAAAATTCTGATGGAGATATTACAACCATATCAAATGATTCTAGATTTGTAGTTTGGAATTTAATAATATCGTATGTAATTTTTACATCTATTTGGTTTATATGCTGAATGATATTTTTATTTGGAATGTATTTTATAGGATTAATATATAAAGTAAGAAACAACACATGATTATTTTGTTTATTCAACCCAGCCCCCGTTTTATAATCTAACCATTTAGATGGGAAGGGATTATCACTTGAATAAATTTCTTTGTTCAATATCCCTTCAATATTTACTACCGAGTCGCCTATTTTTTGTTTGCTTGGTATTGGTTTTATTTGTTTACCAATAATAATATTATCAACATTTGACGTTGTAAATTCTACATCAACTATTTTTGTTCCAAAAGGAAATTCGAATGTTTTTGAAAAAATTGGTAACATAGGTGTACCATCAACAATATTATAATAGTCTGTTTCTTTTACAACAACCTCAATGAATTCTTCATTTTCAATTATTCCTGGATCTGAGAAATATTGATGGTATTCAACAGTTCTAGATGTTGATCCAAAATTGCTACTGTATGGGGTACCTGTCACTGCGGGTGTAATTCCCATAAAAATTGTTAGTAAAATTGTTCCTATTGATAATATTAAATTATTTTTACTCATGTTTTTCCCCTAGATTCTTAATTTAATATATAGACAAGCCATATTATTTAAGTTTTATTATATCTTTAATTAGGTGTCGATTAATAGCAATTTTAAAAAGTAAATATTTAATAAAAATTATTATTAAAGATTAATTATTGACCATATTATTTGTTTTAAGATAGGTATAACTCCTTTCATATCTTCCAATAATTTTATTATCAAAAAATAAGCTGATTCTTTTACAAAAGGCATTTTTATCTCTAAAATAGTCCAGGGACTTTCTTCACCATTGGTATCTTTTGCTTTAGCTTTAATATTATAAGTTCCATCTTCAGTCCAGGTATGATTTTTTATTAACTCTTCGCCTGATTCAAAAGGTCCCATCCAATCTTCAACGTTTCCATCGTCCCAATCAATGAAGTAAAAAATTTTATTATTATTAAAATCAGTGGTAATAAATCGATACTCATATTCTCTATTTGTCTTTCCATTTGTTTCCCCTAAGATTACTGGAGCATCAGGTGGATTGTTACCATTAACACGTGCATTGACTGTTTCATCTAAATAACCATATTCATTATTATATATTACCAGGGATACTTGAATGTTCTCAGGATATATATCCCCAAAGTGATCTCCATGTTCATCCTCATGTTCATTTCCATCCCATACAACACTTTCAGAATATGTAGCTCCAGGATTTATTGAAATACTCTTTTCATATGCATAATCTAAAAAACCAAAATGATAGGGATTTCCATAACATGTATCATATCTAGAAATTATCTCAGTTATAAAAGCTCTAATATGACCATTATAACCAATTTCTTCGTTATTTTCAATCATAATATCAATTTGAATTTTTCCATTTTCTAACCAATATAAATTCATAGTTGCAGAAATTTCATTAACTAATCTATCACCACAAATTTCAATAGAGTCAGTAAGCTCTTCAGGATTATTTCCAATAATTCTTTGAAAATCCCTATCAAATATTGATGTGGGATAGCTCCCAACATCAAAACTATTAGACCAATCATTTGCTTTTTGGTTTAGAATCTGACCATTGTGATCAAATTCAATCATTTCAACATATTCAAAATCATATTCTCCTGAAATGTAAAAATCATAAATATTTTCATTCCAAGTATCACAAGGCTTACAATTCTGTGCAGTGGCTATACCAACAAAAACCGTATGTGAAAAATTGTTTGATGTTAATTCGGCATTTATTTCCTCACTTAAACAATTTACTCTAAAGCTAATTCCAATGAATAAAAAAATTATTGTAGAAAATATTATTTTTTTATTAAAATTAATTTTCATTTAATTAATCCCCTAAGATTAAAGAATAAATATGATAATATTTTATTTAAACATTTTCGTAAAAAAATTTGTATTTTTAGGTTTAACAAAATCATATTTTTTGATTTTATTCAAAAACAGGCTTAATACATACTTAAAAAATGGATGCAAACTTAATTAGAATTTTTAAAACTTAAGAGTGATAGAATTTAAATATTAAAAGCATTATACAGCCCTACTTCCATCTAGAAAAGGTGAACAATGGGCAAGGGTATAAATGCAGCAAGAAAATTAAAAAAAAGCAGAAAAAAACAATTGTGGAGCGATAGATATTACAAAAGGAGAGTCCTACATTTAAAAGAGAAATCAGATCCTCTTGGTGGAGTGGCTCAAGCAAAAGGAATTGTAATTGAGAAAGTTGGTATTGAAGCAAAACAACCAAACTCTGCGATTAGAAAGTGTATTAAAATACAGTTAATAAGAAATGGAAGACAAATCACAGCATTTGCACCAGGTGATAATGCAATCGGTTTTATTGATGAACACGATGAGGTTGTAGTTGAAGGTATTGGTGGAAGAATGGGTAGAAGTTATGGTGACATTCCTGGTGTAAGATTTAAAGTTATTAAAGTAAATGATGTTTCTTTACAGGAACTTGTTAGAAAAAAGGTTGAGAAACCAATGAGACGATAATATGACTGATAAAAAGGATACAAATAGTAACTATGATTTTTTTCCTATATTAAGTAAATATGATAACAGCACTGTCAAAATTGAAGATAAAGGACTTGAGAAATATATTAACCTTGATACTAAGGATTTATTCATAGGTGCCCCTCATGCAAACAAACTATTTGGTAAGTCAAAAATTTCTATAGTCGAAAGACTTATTGATAATTTAATGAGGACGGGTACTTACACCGGTAAAAAAACAAAAGCTTACAATGTGGTATCATCTGCATTTGAAATTGTTGAAAAAAAGACTAAAGCAAATCCAATGCAATCTTTAGTGGATGCTTTACAAAATGCCGCACCAAAGGAAGAAATAACAAGACTCCGATTTGGAGGGATTTCTGTTCCTAAAGCAGTCGACGTGTCACCACAAAGACGTTTGGATGCCGCTATAAGAAATATCTGTCAAGGAACATTAAAAGCAAGTCATAAGAATAAAAAAAGCATTGGAGCTTGTTTAGCTGATGAGATTCTAAAAGCAAGCAAAAATGACCCTGCATCTTTTTCAATTGCTAAGAAGAATGATGTTGAACGTATAGCTCGTTCAGCAAGATAAAAAAAATTTAGTTTTATAAGGGGAATTATTTATGGGAAGAAAAGAAGATAATATTGCAAAAGCAATGAACCTAATGAATAAGTTAGATTACATTCGAAATATTGGAATAGCTGCGCACATCGATCATGGTAAAACAACACTTTCAGATAATCTATTAGCTGGTTGTGGAATGATGAGTGAAGAGCTTGCAGGAAAACAACTTGTTTTAGATTATGACGAACAAGAACAAGCAAGGGGAATTACCATTAATACCGCTTCTGCCTCTATGGTACATACTTTTGAAGACCATGAATATCTTATTAATTTATTAGATACTCCAGGTCACGTTGATTTTGGTGGTGATGTTACCCGTGCAATGCGTGCAGTAGATGGATGTGTCGTTGTTGTATGTGCTGTAGAAGGGGCTATGCCACAAACTGAAACAGTGATAAGACAAGCAATAAGGGAAAATGTAAAACCTGTTTTATTTATCAATAAGGTCGATAGACTAATTAATGAGCTTAGAGTGACGCCAGAAGAAATGCAAAAGCGTTTTATTAAGGTGATTAATAAATTTAATGAACTTTTAAACAAGTTAGTTCCAGAACATTTAAAGGGGAAATGGAATGTTAAAGTTGAAAATGGAAGTGTTGCTTTTGGTTCAGCTTTTTACAACTGGGCTATATCAGCACCTTCAATGCAAAAAACAGGTTTGAGTTTTAGGGATATTTATGAATATTGTAGTAAGGAAGAACAAAAAATATTAGCAAAAAAAACTCCAATTCATGAAGTTATACTAGATATGGTAGTTGACCATCTTCCTTCACCTAAAGTAGCCCAACAATATAGAATTCCTATTATTTGGAGAGGTGATCAAAATAGCAAGTTAGGTAAAAGTATGATGGAGGCTAATGAAAATGGTCCATTAGCAGTAATGATTACTAAGATAATTTTAGATCAACATGCTGGCGAGGTTGCAATAGGAAGAATGTATAGTGGAAAAATCATCCGAGGTCAAGAGGTTTACGTGGCTGGAATGCCCAACAAAAATCGTGTTCAACAGGTTAATGTTATGGTTGGAGACAGTAGAATTCCAGTTGATTTTGTCAGTGCAGGAAATGTCGTTGCTGCAACAGGAATAAAAGATGCAATTGCAGGTAGTACTATTGCAGACAGCGAAGACGTTGAACCTTTTGAGAGAATTGTTCATATATCTGAACCAGTAGTTACCGTTGCTGTTGAAGCAAAAAACACTAAAGATTTACCCAAACTTGTAGAAATTTTAAAATCTGTTTCTAAAGCAGATCCAAGTATACAGGTACAAATAGATCAGGAAACAGGTGAGAATTTAATGTCAGGAATGGGTGAGCTTCATCTTGAGATTACCGAATATAGAATAAGAAATGATTTTGGAATTGATATAGTTACATCTGAACCTATTGTTGTATATAGAGAAACAGTAGCGGCAAAAAGTCCACAAAAATTTGAAGGAAAATCTCCAAATAAACATAATCGTTTTTATATAATGGTTGAACCGCTTCCTGAGAATATTATTGAAGCAATTTATAATAATCAAATACCTGATAATGTAAAAAAACATAAAAAGGAAGTTATGAAAATACTTCAAGACCTGGGAATGGATAAAGAAGTTGCAAAAGGCGTATTTGGCATTCAGGGTTTGAACATTATAACAGATGTAACAAAAGGTATCCAACATCTTTTTGAAACAAGGGAGCTAATCAAAGAAGCTTTTATTGAAGTTATGAAAAGTGGACCAACTGCATCAGAACCTTGTCAAGGAATATTGGTTAAATTAGTTGATGCAAAGCTTCACGAAGATGCAATACATAGAGGACCTGCCCAGGTTATCCCAGCAGTAAGAAATGCAATTTATGGCTCAATAACAGTATCAAAGCCCACTCTTTTAGAACCCTTTCAAAAAGTTTTTATTAGTACCCCACAGGAATTGATGGGAGATGCCTCAAGAGAATTAAACCAGAGGAGAGCAGAAGTAAAAGACATGGAAACAGAGGGGGATACAGTTAATATTGACGCAAGGGCACCCGTTGCAGAAATGTTTGGTTTTGCCTCAGCAATACGCTCTGCAACAGGTGGAAGAGTTCTGTGGAACACTGAAAATGTCGGATTTAGGCCCCTTCCCCATCAACTTCAGCCTAATGTGATAAAACAAATTAGGGAAAGAAAAGGTCTAAAACCAGAACCATATCCACCAAGCTACTATATGGATTAGACTAATCAAAAATTTAATAATAATTATAAATGGTACTTAGATACACAGTCCTAGAGTCTCTCATGAAAAGGGGAATAATTCCAATCAACAAGGATTTTGAATTGGAATATAGATATTATGACAGGGATGTTAGATACAAATATTTCAATAGAAAATTTGAGATTTATCTAATTGAAAAAAAAGGGCTTAGAAAAAAGTATCTTCTTCATATGGACAATTGTGATTTTTCTAGTGAAAATTGGTCACCTCACATTCATAAGGCATCTAATGTGAATAAAAAATTATATTTTGGGGTTTCAACACTTAATTGGAGTGATATAAAAAATAATTTTTTTGAATGTGTTGTTGGTGAAATTGGCGAAAATAGTAGAAAAAGTGTAAAAAAAGCAGTAGGGAAAATTTTATCCCCAAAATGTTAAACCTAAATATTATTAATCCTTAGTACTCCGTGATTTTATATTTTCCATGTGTAGGCTCATAGATTTGGCCGTTGCGTTTTAATCTATCTAGCGCCTCTTCAATCTTTCTTGATTCTATTCCTTCTATTTCGCCCTCACTGATAATGTCACCACGTGATGCATTACCATCTGATGATTCATCACAAAGTCTTTTTATTAAATCCATAATAGAACGCATTCTATCATGTTGGCTACGGCTAATACCTGTTGCGATTATATCGATATCAAATTTGCCTGTTTCTCGGTCCATTCCAACTCTTCTAAGATATTGATCAATAATTGCTATTGCTCTTTTTGCATCTTCAATTGTTGCTTTCTGGCTTAATCTTATTCTAGCACTAGCTTCAGCTAACCTTACAAATGCCTCGAGTTGTCTTGGGGTAAAAGGAATAGATTCTTCAGAAGAATTTCTAAAATCTACATAATAATTCTGTAAAATCTCCAATGCGTCATCATCTATAACTGGGTAAATGTTTCTTTTTGCATAAGCAACATATTTTCTTATGAATTCTGGTTCAAATATCGGTATAATGTGTTTCATTAACACAGTTTCTTGGTCTTTTGAATACATTGGATTTTTAGTTTTCAATATATGTTCGTGTACTTCTCCAGCCTTATGAGACATAAGAATATGAGAGGCAAGATCAGTATCTTTTTGCTTATTTGGTTTATCTAGGATTGAAAATATTAGATCAAAACGTGATAAAAGTGCTGGAGGCATATTTATTTGTTCATGTATTGGAATAAACTCATCAAATCTCCCAAGCTTTGGATTTGCAGCTGCAAGTAGTGCACATCTAGATTTTAATGTTGCGTTTATCCCTGCTTTTGCAACAGATATTTCTTGTTGTTCCATAGCTTGATGTAAGGAACTTCTATCAGAATCATCCATCTTATCTATTTCATCAATACACGCAACGCCCATGTCTGCAAGGACAAGCGCTCCTGCTTCTAAAGTCCATTGTCCTTCTCCAAATTCATCCCTAACTGCTGCTGCTGTAAGACCTGCAGCAGAAGATGCTTTTCCTGAAGCATAAACACTTCTAGGGGCAAGTTTAGAAAAATATGATAACATCTGAGATTTTGCAGTACCGGGATCTCCTACAAATAGTGTATGAATATCACCACGTACATAAGTCCCATCTGGCATTTCTTTTGATAGACCCCCAAAAAGTTGTAAAATCAATGCTTCTTTTTCAACATCCATTCCAAAAATTGTAGGAGCAATACTCTTTTTCATTTTATAATAAACATCAGGATCTTTACTTACTTTTAAAATCTCTTTTTCATCATCTTCTGTCACTTCCACTTCCTCAAATGCCATTTGCTGGTTCTCAATACTTATTGCATTCATTGTTTTATCAAATGAGGTAAGTCTGAAAGTTCCTCTTCGACGCTGCATGGAATACAAGATTCCATTTACTACTACCCTGTCACCTGGAGCGATTTCCCCAACAAGATCATCTTCTAGATGGATATTTATCCTCTCTGGCTGAGCTCCACCGCGTAAGCCTTCAGGGTTTTCTTGAATTTCAATTTTTTGAGAATCAATAAAAGTAGAAAGAGTATTTGATAATTTAAATGAAGAAACTCTACCACAACCTCCTTGCTCCTCATAACATTCTGATGGTTCTTTAAGTATATCTTCCTCCTGGTTAATTCTAATTATTGCACCACATTTTTGGCAATGAAAAGCTGCAACCTGTAGTTTAGGCCGAACCTCTGTTCTTTTTTTTACCAAACCCTCAACCGCAGCGAGTTTTCCTAAATGAATTGCACGAATTTTTCTGATTAAAATTTTTTGAGTCTCTGGAAGATTTTTAACTCTAAAGTGAATATTTAATTTATTTTCTGCTGCAACATCGATGTTTTTCAATGCTTCATCAGCATTAAAAAATGTCTTGAAAGGTTGATTGATAAGCATCTCTGCTAGTTTTGAATCATATTTATCTATTGCCCAATAATCTACAAACAAGCTGCGGTTATCGGGGTATTCTATTGCGATAGTTTCAATTTCTGATCTACATTTTTCTTCGAAAAAATTCTGCCATGAAGATATTAAGCTCTCGTCCTTTAACACCGATTAGTTCCCCCATAACTGAAAAACATACATTGTATTTAAATTTTAGCGGGTGTAGAAATTCTGCTAGTGGGTGCACGTGTCATACTAATGACTACCCAATTGTATTCTCAACCCCGTTAACCCTCTGAGCATCAGCAGTCTGTGGTAAGGCTGCTCACTTCCGTGCCTAACCCGATTTCCACAATCAAGATGAACATATGATCCTCCGACCATATGAAATCATCACCTCTAATCCCAAAGGACAAGGTTTCATAGTCAACAAATGGATCAATAGATGATCGTAACACCGCCTATTAGGTTCGACTCCAGCGTATCGGCGATTTCTGGTAGCAGGGAACGCCTAACTCCCCAGTCTATTCTACACCTATCGCCACTTTACCAGGATCTACGAATAATTATCTTCTGATATTTAAATAATTGGAAAAATATGTATGTAAAACCTACAGCGATAAATGCAATATCTCTAGAAATTATTAGCCATGCCTGTGAAAGTTTATCCCCGCCCGCAGATTGAGATGCCAATTTGCCGGCGCTATATGAATCGATGATTAGAAGGTAAATTGATACTGCAATTATTATAAAAACTAAGATGTTAATATAAAACAACCATTTATTCCAAGTTTTCCTATCAATCTGATGAAACTGTCCTTCTACCATAACACCATCCTACAACAATACATTAATGAATTGATATATGAACATTGTGCTTAAAATAATTTTATAGATAATCAAAAAGTTTGGCTTGATATTCCTTATCGCTTTTAAAAATAGAATTTATTGATTTCTCAACCAGGGCTAATCTCTGTTGAGCATATACAGGTAAATTATATTTCAACGCAATTTTTATAGATATTTCTAAATATTTCTTTATTGATTTTTCATGAACTGTTAGTGTTAATTTTCCACCACATGAAGCATTTGTACAAACTCCTAAAAGTGGAGGGCGCCTGTATGTAGTATTGCATAATGGACAACGAACGGATTGTTTACTGAAGGCCCTAAGGTTTCCAATTACATCAGGTAAAAAATGTCTTTCAATTACTTTGTATGCCACATCTGCCTCATCTACAGCTCGAATCTTAGCTGCTAGTCCCAACTGAACATTCATCTTATCCATCATACTTTTTAATGTTTTATAGGTAGATTCCTTTGGACCAGATGAAATATCTGTAGTATCATGAGTAAAACCAAACTTTTCATATTGTAAATCGGTACCAATTCTAGAGGAAACCAAATCCATAATTGATTCTAAATTTTTTGAATGTTCATGTTTCAAAGTTGCTTTATAAAATTCTAAAGGATATCTATGTAACGTATCTAAGTTATGAGCCTCCTTATCAACTTCAGAGGGATCAATACGTGTAGTAAGAATTAGTGGTAAGTCCATTCTCCCACCTCTTTTATCAGGAATATACGAATGTGAAAAGTTTAATAGAACGTCCATCAATAGCATCAATCCATCTTCGTCCCCATCGGCATTTCTGCGTTTCGTTGCATGATAAAAAGGATGCGCATAACAAACTTGGGTGTTTGTAAACCCTATTATTCTTGCTAGCGCTCCTGCAGATGTATGGGGAGCAAGCCCAATTACTAAGTGCCCTGTTAAATCTTGTATCTTTCTAATCCTATAGAAATGATTAAGTCTATAATATTTTACTAAGAGGTCATCAATAAATTTTGATATTTGAATAAAATATTCAGCACAAGATTTTGATATTATTACATCTTGAACTTTTAATTCACAAATTTGGTCTACACTTTCAAGATTATTTCCCAGATAATCATTTGTGTAACCCATTTCTTTTATTCTTTTTAGAGAGACGCCAATTTCTCGAGGTTTGAAATGTGTAAGTGGTGCATCTGTCATGTCAAAACGGATAGTACCATCTTTAAAAACATACACATCATGTTTAGCTCGGAGTATGCCCTTTTCTAACGGTTCAGGTGTTTTATTTTTTGAAATTGTACCAATTACGCCTTTAATTGTTTCCGGTAATTTTCTTTCTTTAATATTGGTCTTTGCTTGATTTAATTCCTCTTGTAAATTTATTTCATGAGTTTCTATCCTACCTTCAATAACCTCAGTATGTGCTCCGCACTTACAAAATAATTTGAAGGTTGAGTTATTGCATTTTGGGCATTTTCTTTTTCCAGCTTCAACTTCGATTTTACTTTTTTCTGCAGCAGTCCTTAGCAAACGTTGGTTACCGCCATAATTTCCTAAAGGAAATAGAATATGTGGTGGTGGTTTCATTTTCCTTGGAGCTGCCTTTTCTGGCCTTCCCATCCTTGTGCCAATGCGAAAAGGAGATCTGGGCATAATTGTAACACCAGATAATTTAGTAACCAATGTTATTGTATCAAAATTTTCTAATAATTTGTCAGTATTTAAATCAATAATTTTTCCATCTTTTATATCTAAACCACAACATCTAATTAATGGATAGGAATATTTGTCAAAAACACAATTCTCATCTGTTTGTATATGACACGCACCAAGTTCTATTAAAATATCTTTTATTTCTTTATCATACGGGAGAATTAAGGATAATTTTCTATTTGATTCAATTATTCCTTTTTCTTTTATATAATTGGACAATTTAATCAGATTATCTTTTTCAATATCGTGCCAAAAAAGATTATAAAGTGGATGAAGGGGTATAGAATAGCGTTCTGACAATTCAAAAGCATCTTTCCATGAGGGATTATGTAAATTAATGACTTTATTAAAATCATCATTGACCTTGTTTTGAATGTTTTTGTCTGAATCTATTATGCTCTCTGGATTTTGATTTTGAGGTAAACAACCAACAGCATTTTGAAGATCTTGAATCCACCATTCATATACATATGATGCATCTGGAAGTAAAGAATTATTTTCAATAAATTCTCCAAATGGAATAAGAATCTCACCAAGATCAATTATTTTCTTAACATCCCTTCGAATGTTTTTAAACGAGTTAATTTGAATTAAATCTCCATTTTGCAATAATACTATTGGGCCTTCAATTTGATCACATGGCGTTCCTATAGTACCTTTTCCTGGACGTTCCGTTTTCATTTGTGTTCCTACTGTGATAAATCCGTCAAGTAGATACATTGTAGCAGGATTTATAGCAGTGGATGCAAGCCCAGCTGTTCTTGCTCTTCCGTATCTTAACCGAAATCCTCCCTTCTTTGAAGGATGTGAAAAAACAGGTCTACCGGCAATTACTTCTCCAATATATTTTGCAGAAGGAGATATTTCAGGTATTTCACCATTTTCACTTTTTTTTTCATTTCCTTTACTAATAAATGAATCAAGAAATTCCCACCCTTCTAGTTTTAATTTTTTAATATGTTTGAAAATCTTAGGTGCTTTTAAACATAGACCCTCAGCAATTACTAGGCATGCACCACCTCTTAAACGGTTAGTACTAATCCTAGGTAGGTCTCTATATCCTGTAACCTCTTCATCTTCTGTTCCTTCTCCATTTATACAAATAGGGCAATTTTTTGTAACTAAATCTATTTCATCGACCGATGGAAGGTACTGTAAATGTTGAACTCTTTTATACAAAGGTATCTCCTCCTTATAACGTTCTATTTCACCATCTGTTGGTAGATATCTACCAATTTTCAAATCTCTCCGAACAACATCGGCTATAAGTACACTCATTGCCTGACCAGTTCCTCCCGCACTTCTAATTGGTCCTGAGAAATAAAGGTCAACATAGCTCGTTCCATCTTTATTTGTACCTAATTTTACATCAGCAATACCTTCTAAAGGAGCGACTAAAACCCCTTCTGTGAGTATTGCAAGTCCTGTTCTAATAGCCTGATCAAGTGCATTTTCAACACTTTTAAATTTGTATTTCTTTCCATTTACAATATCTCTTGCAATTTCTAAAGAAACCAGTTCACGGTTACCTATCTCTTCTGTTAATTGGCGGATTTTAGGCGCTATTTCATTTGGACCAACTAGTTGTTCAACTCTAGCAGCCAAATCTTGAGCTTGTGGAACTTCAACTTTAAATTCAGGATCAAAGCCCTTTTTTCTTGCTTCTTCTGCAATTTTATAACATTTATCAATTTCATTTTGTAAATTAAAAAAATATTCCTGCATGCTGGTACTTACTGCAATATTTCTTGATAAGTCCCCATCCATAATTATTCGCTCTAAAAATGAACAATCATTAATGTACAATTTGTGTTTAAAGTTTTGTGTTGTCTAAAAAAATTATGTGATTTTTTGATTAAAATCCATGGTAGTTGCATTACCATTTTTTAGATTAATTATAGGGAGCTTCGCTGATTGTGGAACAAAATTTAGCATTTTTTGATAAGAAGTTTGAGCCTGCCAACTTGATGCATTAATTAAAGTTACTCCTCGATAGTTATCAATATTTATTGTGTGAACATGACCGGTAACAAATATATCCGGAATTTTATCAATTATTAAATAATCTGTATGTTCCGGGGCAAGTGGGGTATAACCTCCATAAACGGGAGCTAAATGTCTTTTTCTTAGCATAACCTTCATAACTTCTGTAGGTTGATTGTAATTCAAAAATTGTATATTTGTTGAAAAATCCAACAAACTTTGACCATGATATGAAAGTATCTCCACTCCATGCAAAGAGAAATAGCTGGGGTTTCCTAAAAATATATATTCTCTCCCTGAAAAAAGATCTTGAATTTCTTTTTCAAATGTTGGTTGAGGCTCAGCTGGACGTACAGCATCATGATTACCCGGTTGCAATAAAAGAGTTATGTGATTTGGAATGTGATCAAGAAGACTTGATAAAGTTTCGTATTGCTTATAAATATCGCTAATTGATAACTCCTCTTCCTGATTAGGATATATACCTATTCCATCAACCAAATCTCCAGGCAATACTAGATATTTAATCTTACTTGCTACATCTTTTTGTCTTGAATTACCTAAATCTCCATTAATCCATTTTAAAAATGAATTCCATTCGTTTTTCATAAACATTTTACTTCCTATGTGTATATCCGAAAGAAATGCCGTGCACAAAGGAAGTTCTGCTTTATTTTTTCCATTATGTATTTTTATATCTGGAAAAATAATATTTTGAACAATGATAAGATCGCCTTTCTTACTAAATTTTCCAATTACCCCGATTACCTCATCTACAATTACTTCAATTGCTAGCTGATAGATCTCGTTATTATTTTTCAACGCAATAACTGTAGTTGTACCAGTTTCATCTTCTAATTCTATCAATCTATGACCATTTATAGTATTTCTTACACTCTTAACAATACCAATTAATGGAACATCTGTCATGCTATTTTTTAGTCTATTTATTGGAATTGAATTTGTAATTTCCCTTCTCTGACTTCTTAAAATTTTTTTAATTATTGAGTAACGATTTCTAAATAATCTTACAAAATCATCTGTTGTACCTTCACAAGTACTCTTGCCAGTAACATCATTGATTATCTTTACCTCAGAATCATATTCTTTAGAGTAAGGTTTCCAGGTTGTAGGTGAAGAAAATTTAAATTCTTTGAGATTAAAATTATCCTTTTCTTCATGGATAGTGATCAAAGATTCGTCACTATCTTGATCATCAAATTCTTCTTTATCGGTAAATTCATCAATTAACATCTTACTGTTATAAATTTTAGTCAGAATTTTGTTTTGGATTTCTTTTTTGTCCAGTATCTTTTCATCCAACTTTGGTAATTGTTGTGTTTTCAATGAATCTTCTGTAAATTTTATATTGTCAACAGTTAGAACCAATGGATACTCTTTCATGTTTTTAATTAATAAATTTGCAAATTCATTGGGGTCTTCTTTTGAAGAAATGTATTTAAGAGCATCAGGTTGAATTAACGTACCATGTTCAGAGAACATTTTAAGAATTGTTTTCATATCTTTGCCTATAAAAATATTCCAAATAATGATATATAATACTACAATTTTAGAATTATGGTTTGCGGATTAATTGAGATGCCATTCTAGTTAATTTCATTTTTGTTTCAATTATTGATTCTCTAGATTTTTACAAAGTTTACACATAGCATTTTGACCAACACATATTAATAGGCCATACTACATCAAAAAAATGATAATCGTAATATTTTATCAAAATCAATTAGAAAAATGCAAATTTATAGGAAATATTATAAATAGGTATTAACAATTGTTAATATAATTATTCTAAGGGGGCATATACAAATATGAAAAGTATTTTAGAAGTAATGGTAGCAGATCATGAAAAAATTGTAAAACTACTTCATGACGTCAGAAAAAGTGTAGTTCTAGATAATAAGATTTTAAAAAAATCTTTTGAGACCTTTTATTGGGAACTTGAAAAACATATTTTTACAGAGGAGAAAATTATTTTTACCTCATATAAACCAGAAGATTTCAATGAAGGTTATAAAATGGTCCCAAATCTTATGAAAGAGCACAATAACATTTATAAAAAATTAAATGAAATGCGAAAGAAAATAAACTCTAATAAACCCTGTGATTTTCAAGAATTTAAAGATATTTTGTTTAAGCATAAGTGTTTTGAAGAAGGACATTTGTATCAAAAATTAGATCAGGAGTTGGATTTAAAAACAAAAAAAATGATGATTGATCGAATAAATGAATTTAAGACTACTGATGGTAGTTTGAAAAAAATTAACATTAAATGTTCGGAGTGTGGTAAAAAAATCGGAATTTTTAAGGGGTATCATCATTCAAAACTTGAAAAAAGATGGTTCTTTTGCAATGAATGCTATAATAAAATATAAAGATAATAAGATTGGTTAAAATATCTAGATACCCCCATTGTGATTATTATTAATTTTCTTAAATTTAAATTTATTAACAAAGAGAAAATTGTTTTAGAACCTTTTTATGATTTAAAATCTTATTTTTTCTTAACCATTATAATTAAATACTTGAGGGAAATAGTAATATCATATAAAGAATAAATCAATTCGGTGAATCTGATGACACAAATTTCTGAAGCAAAAAGAGGTATTATAACAAAACAAATAGAAAATATCTCAAAAATTGAAAATATTGAAATTGATGTAATAAAAAGAAGAGTTGCTTCTGGAAGAATTGTGATTCCTAATAATCCTATTCATTCTCCAAAATCTATAGGAATTGGAAAAGGATTAAGAGTTAAAGTAAATACAAATATTGGGACTTCAAGAGAATTATGTAATATAAAAAAGGAAATTGAAAAAGCAAAGGTTTCTTTAGAAGCAGGAACTCATGCAATAATGGATTTATCAACAGGTGGAGACTTGGATAAAATACGCACATCTCTTCTAAATGTGTCTAAGGTACCATTTGGAACAGTTCCAATTTATCAAACTGGTATCGAAGCTATAGAGAGACATGGAGCTATTGTAGACATGACAGAAGACGATATATTTAATATGTTTGAACATCAAGCAAAACAAGGTATTGATTTTGCAGTGGTACATGTTGGAGTTACAAAGATTAGTGTCGAAAGACTTCAAAAGCAAAAGAGACTTATTCCCATGGTATCACGTGGTGGATCATTTCATATGGCTTGGATAATTCATCATGATGAAGAAAATCCATTGTATAAGAATTTTGATTATTTATTAGAACTTGCATTAAAATATGATGTCACTCTTAGTCTAGGTGATGGAATGAGATCAGGTGCAATATTTGATTCAAATGATAGAGCGAAATTTCAAGAGTTACTAATTATTGGCGAACTTGTTGAAAGAGCAAGGGAAAAAGGTGTTCAAGCAATGGTTGAAGGACCAGGTCATATGCCATTAAATGATATTCAATCCAATATTCAAGTCATGAAAACAGTAACAAACGAGGCACCTTATTTTGTTCTTGGCCCACTAGTTACTGATATCGCACCAGGTTATGATCATTTTGTAGGAGGAATAGGAGGAGCTATTGCAGGTCTAGCAGGCGCTGATTTCTTATGCTATTTAACACCGGCAGAACATCTTGCACTTCCTGATAAAAATGATGTAAGGGAAGGGGTCATTGCCGCTAGGATTGCAGCACATGCAGCAGATTTAGCAAGAGGGATCGATAGAGATAAGGATTTTACCTTCAGTAAAGCTCGGGAGGATTTAGATTGGGATAAAATGTTTAAATTGTGTATTGACCCGAAAAAAGCAAAGGAATACCGTGACAAACGTTCGCCACTTGAAGACACTTCAGCATGTTCTATGTGTGGAAAACTATGTGCTATCGAAATGGTTAATAAGTATCTAAGAAAAAATTAGATTCTCACAAATTATTGTAATCAGATATTTAAGCAGACTCTTCATAATGCTTCTCAATGTCACCAATATTGTTATCAATTCCAGCATTTATTATTGGAGTTGTTCTACTTTGGAAAGGATCTGATATTCTAGTTGAGGGCACATCAAAAACTGCTTTGCAACTTGGAGTATCATCTTTGGTAATCTCAGTAGTAATTGTAGGATTTGGAACGTCTGCACCAGAATTTGCTATATCTGTTGGAGCTGCTATTCAAAAAAATTCTGATATTTCATTAGGTAATATTGTTGGTTCTTGTATCGCAAATCTGTTACTTGTATTGGGCATTGCTTCAATAATTAGACCAATTAAAATTCATAAAAAGATAGTAAATAGGGAAATGTTAATTGTATTTGGGACAACTGTAACTTTTTTAGTCTCATCATATTTTGGTCTACTTGATGATTATCGTTGGTTTGGTGGATTAATATTTCTTGTGTTTTTTGTCATTTTTGTAATATTTTTTGTTAATTGTGCAAAAAATGAAAGAAATATTCAGAAGAAAATTGATGATAATATTACTAAAAAACATATTGTTTTCATAATATTTGGAATAATTGCTGTGGTTGCTGGAGCGTGGATATTAATTGAATCATCGGTGATAGTTGCTGAATTTTTAGGCATTCCGACTTTCATAATTGCACTTTCATTGGTAGCTGTTGGAACTTCTGTACCTGAATTGGTTGTGAGTTCAATGGCATCTTATAGAAATGAATCAGATATTGCCATCGGCAATGTACTTGGATCAAATGTTTTTAATATACTTTTAATTCTGGGAGTATCTGCATTGTTCATACCGCTAAAAGCAACTTTATACCTCGATCATTTATTGATTCTACTATTAATCACCGTGTTAATGTTTCCAATATTGTATTCTAGTGAGAAGATTTCAAGGTTCGAAGGAGCGATAATGATAATATTCTATTTTGGATACATATGGTATATTTTCTTTTTTCATTGGTAAAAATCAAACTATATAAATATCAAATAATTATTCTCTAAAATTAATGATTGAGGATAAGAAGGTCAAGATTAACGATCTTATCCCTATTGTAATAATGGGTTTTTTATTTGTAATTATACATTTATTGGCTTTACTTGTAATTGGACCTTTTCAATCTGCAGGTGTAGAGCCTGCTTTTGAAAATCCAGATGATCCATTAAATCTCGTATTTTTCTTTATAATCATTATTGTAATGACATTAATTATTTTATTAATTGCAAAATATTGGAAAAAACAATTGATTCAATTTATCATATTAGGAGCAATAGGTTACACAGCTGCTTATGTTACTTATCCATTATATACACTTATAGTAAATTCATTATTTTCAGCGATTTTATCTATAATTTTTGCTAGCATTATTGTCATTTCATTGTATAAATATCCTGAATGGTATATAATTGATTTAACAGGGATAATTGTTGGAGCAGGGGCAATTGCAATATTTGGTATCTCTTTAGGTATTTTCTTAGTAATTTTACTATTAATTGGATTGGCAATTTATGATGCAATATCTGTCTATAAAACCAAACATATGATTGATCTTGCCGACACTGTAATGGATCTAAAATTACCTGTTTTACTTGTAGTGCCAAAAATAAGACATTATTCATTGATAAAAGAAACAAAAAGCTTGAAAGAAAAATTAAAATCAGGAGAAGAAAGAGATGCTTTTTTTATTGGATTGGGTGACATTGTAATGCCAGGGATCTTGGTTGCTGCAATTTATTACAATGTAAATAATGGATTATCTATTGCTTTATCCGTAATAATTGGAACTCTAGTTGGTTTTGTTGCTTTAATGACTTTTGTAATGAAAGGAAGACCCCAAGCAGGACTACCGCTTCTTTGTAGTGGAGCAATACTCGGGTATATTATTTCTAGTTATATTTTATTTGGAAAATTAGTAGGTTTATCTCTGTCGTTTTAAATTAATATTTTAAATTAAAATGCTTATCCTCACACCATATTTTTCCATTTGAATGTTTCAATGGTTTACCACATTTAGGACAAACAGTTTTATTAAAAAAATGCTCCAGCCAGATATCTCTAACCTGGATTACAGACTCGTTTTCAATTTTGATTAACTCGTCTTTTAACTCGGCAGTTGTTGCTAATTTTTTAAGACTTGAAAAATCAACTTTTTGAGATTTTGGAACTTGAGAAATATCATAATAGATAGCTTTCTCAGCAGATTCTTTTGTTTTAACTCCTTGATTTCCAATTAATACTGCAGCCAAAATCACTCCACTTACAAGCCCACCCAAATGTGCAAAATGAGCAGTATTATCCTGAACATCATATACAACAATAACAGTCTCAATAACTGCAAATAGTATTGCTGCATAAATTACTTTAATTCTTGTTATAAACATTATTCCAACTGGGATTGGCATAACCACTTCATCTCTTGGATATGAATATGCAAAAGCTCCAAGAATCCCAAAAACAGCTCCTGATGCTCCAATAAGAGTAATCGGGGATCCAAGATTTAAAAATGAATGAGTTAATGCACCACATAATCCTGTTATTAAATATATTGTTAGAAAATTTTTCCAACCGATTCTTTGTTCAAATGCCATACCCATAAATAGAAATACAAACATGTTGCCAAAAATATGCAAAAAACCTCCGTGTATAAACATAGAAGTAAATAACGTGTAAAGCTGAGGAAAATACTGTATTGATAAATAAATAGGTCTAAAACCTAATTCAGAAACAACATCATTGAAAGCAATTGTTATAATAAAAACTATAAAATTTGAGAAAATCAATGCATATGTCATCATAATTTTTTTGAAATATGAGAACAAAATGATTCCAACAATAATAAGAATACAAAATAACGAAGGCAGGCTTATCTGTGATACTATGATGTCCATTTTCGTTTTCTCCAATCACGGGAAATAATTGCAAATGTGAAACCGTATATAAGTACTATAAGGAATTGATTTTTATAATCTCCCAATCGAATTTTCTCATTATTTGAAGCGGGTTTAGTAAGTTGCCAATCATATAAAAACACATCTGCATAATAACTAGCGATTTCTTCGTTTTCGATGATAATGCCAGCTTCTCTATTTCTCGTGACAGAGTTTTCATTCCAATTTAATTTCTGTAAACAAAGTATTAATCAAAAAATTTATAAAGTTTTGAGTTATTAAGAAACTGGTGAAAACAATGTCTTTAATTGACGATTATGTTAAAAACTTGCCTTCAAAAGGTGCAAAATTAGGTTATAAGTCCAATATAAAGAGCTTTTTTCGGTATTTGGAACCTGATCCCAATTTTGAAAAACAACACAATCGCTATATTGGAATACCGTTAAGCCCAAAACAAAGGAAATTTGTTGAGAATTATTTCAACAATAACCGTGACTACAAAAAAGATGTTTTAAATTTTGTAATAAGTTTAAATGGATCTCCTTCTAAAACAATAAGAAGCAAATTGCAGTCAGTTAAAGGTTTTTTAGAATGGAATGATGTGGAATTATCCAATAAGAATTGGAAGGAAATTAAGAATAAAATCCATGGCAGTAGGGCTGTAACTATTGATAAAATTCCTACGAAAGAAGAATTAAGAAAAATATTAAGTTTTGCGATATTAAAAGACAAGGCATTGTTTTTCACGTTAATCAGCAGTGGAATGAGAATCGGGGAAGCATGTAAAATAACATTGAATGATATTAAGGAACTTCCAAAAATCTACATAAGGGCTGAATATACAAAAAGTGGAAATCCCAGAGTTGTATTTATATCAAAAGAGGCGCAATATTCAATTGAACAATGGTTGCTTGAACGGAAAAATTATCTCAAAGTAGCGGTAAAAAGGCTTAATTGTGCTAAACCCAGAATTGAAGGTAAAAGACCAGAACAAATCATAAAATCAATAGATGACAACAGGGTTTTTCCATATGCGACAAGTACCGCTCGAGCGATGTGGAATAGATTAATTAGAAAAGCAGGTTTTAACCAGCGTGACCCAAGTTCCGGTTTTCACAGCATACATATCCATTGCTTGAGAAAATATTTCTCCAGTCATATGAATGTTGGTGGAATGCCAAACGATGTTGTTGAAGCATTATTAGGTCACGAAGACAAGTTGCAAAGAGTTTATAACATATACAGCGAAAAACAACTTGCTGACATTTATCATAAGAATGTGAATAATATTTTGGTTTTTGAATCATATGATACAGACAAAAAATTGATGGAATTTAATGAACGA